>Ga0265293_10000440_pt1 | contig 99708 bp, 89 predicted proteins | sample Munlanlewell138R_FD_192505 | JGI IMG/M metagenome (GOLD analysis project Ga0265293, IMG submission 192505) | Leachate microbial communities from a municipal landfill in Southern Ontario, Canada - Leachate well 138R | ecosystem: Engineered > Solid waste > Landfill > Unclassified | place: Canada... | reverse complement strand
ATGGCAAGGCCGGTTTATTGCTGGCGGTGCTGTCAGTACAGTCCGTCTTTAACAAGCATGCCATTTTATGGCTGAAAAACCGGGAAAAGAAAAAAGAAAACACGCCATAACCGCGCAAGCTGTTTCTTTTTTTCTTTGTCCACCATAAAACCCTTTTACGGGTCTTGCATCCATGGCTTTACCCCGGAGTACTTGATGAAAATATTGCAAATGAATTTTGAAAAAGGCTGGCGTGGCGGTGAACGCCAGACCTTGTTCAGCATGCAGGAATTTCGCAAGGCCGGGCATGAAGTAGCCTTACTGACACGGGCAAACAATGCGCTCTCGAAACAGGCAATGGCCGAAGGGTTCACCGTATACACCCTGTCAAAAGCCTGGCAACAGCTACCATTTTTAATCCGTCATGCAAAGCATTTCGATATCATTCATTCGCAAACGGCCAATACGCTTACCTGGCTAGTGCTAAGCAAGCTGTTTCACCATACCAAAACAGTTTATACCCGCCGTACCGCTTTTAATATCGCCCCAAACAAAGAAAAAATCACCGCCCTGAAATGGGAACGGGTTGACCTGTTCGTATCAGTTTGCAAAGCCTCTACAGAAGAACCCAAGCGACTGGGCGTAGACTCGATTGTGATTCCCAGTGCCATCCCAGCCACCTACACCGCCAATGAAGAAAGAGCCCTGGCACTCATGCAGGAATTCAACCTGAAAGGCAAAAAAATCCTGGCTACCGCAGCCGCGCTAACCTCGGAAAAAGACCCCCTAACCCTGATACGGGCGATTGGCCAGTTGCACCGCATCAGGCAAGACTTTGTTTTCCTGCATTTTGGCGCCGATGGCGATCAATCCGAGGCCTGCAAAACCCTGGTTAGGGAATTGCAACTTGAACATATTTATGTATTTGCCGGTTTTCGCAAACAGGTAGAAGACTATTACAGCGCCCTTGATGTTTTTGTCATGAGCAGTAAATTTGAAGGGGTGGGCGGCAGTGTCTTTGACGCTTTCCTGCAGCACATACCGGTTGTTTCCACCAACGCGGGTGGCCTGAAAGAAGTTTTGGCTGATGGCCGGGGCATTCTTTGTGACGTGGGTGACAGCAAGGCGCTGGCCGAAGGCATCAATACCATTCTGGACCACCCTGAAGACACCGCCAGCATGGCTGAAAAAGCCTACGCCTACGTCATTGACGAACATAATGTAGAAAAAATGGGGCAACGTTACCTGCAAGCGTATGAAAAACTGCTTGCCCAGTCCTGACAGAAAGCGCTTCTATATGCCGCCCTGCCATTTATTGGGGAAAGCAACTTTTTTCAAAAAAACACCTCTGACTAACGTCCCGACAAACAAACCAAAATTTTAATTTAAATTATTAAAAATCAGTCATATACGTTTCAAACTTGCTGCGGTGAACTGAAAAAAACGTGCGCACATTGCGAACATTTTTGCGAGCTGTAAACAGGCGATGCACCAGCTCGTGGTAGGCTGGCATATCCGCCACCTGGACCACCAGAATAAAATCCGGCCCTGTTGAAACGCGGTAGCATTGCAAAACAGCCGTTTCCCCATTCACCTCTTTTTCAAAAGCCGTATTTGCCTCTGCCGTCTGAACATCCAGGGTAACTTCAACAATCGCCGTCAGGGTGCTGCCGGTTTTCTGCGGGTCAACAATCGCCACCTGCTTCTGGATGATTCCTTTTTCCTGCAAACTGCGCACCCGTCGCAAACAGGTTGGCGCAGAAGCATGCACTTTTTCCGCCAGTTCCTGGTTCGTTAAAGAACTGTCTCTTTGCAGCTGCTGCAAAATACGTTTATCCAACTCATCCAGTTCTAACATAAGCCTTCCTTATATGAAATTAAATTCCATATTTAATATTACAATGAAATTTAATTAATACTAATGTCTTAAATGAAATATCCTGTTATTAATCTATTAATTTAGAAATTTAATTTCTTCCAATACAGTGCAGAATAGCATTTTTACTTATCCTAACGGAGTTTTCACATGTGTGGAATCGTTGGTGCTGTTGCGCAAAGAGATATTACCCCTGTTCTTGTTGAAGGCCTGAAACGCCTGGAATACCGTGGCTACGACTCATGCGGTGTGGCCCTGCATATTGATGGCCAGTTGCGGCGCACCCGCAGCACCCAGCGTGTTGCAGAACTGGAAATGCAAATCAAGGAAGATCATTTAAGCGGTTTTACCGGCATTGCCCACACCCGCTGGGCCACCCACGGAGCCCCGGCCACCCACAACGCCCACCCGCATTTTTCAGGGCAGGACAAAGGCGAGCCCCGCATTGCCCTGGTGCACAACGGCATTATTGAAAACCACGACGAACTGCGTGAAGAACTGAAGGCCCTGGGCTACACCTTTGAAAGCCAGACCGATACCGAGGTCATTGCCCACCTGATTAACCACTTGTATAACGGCGACCTTTTTGAAACCCTGCAGCAGGCCGTGCAACGCCTTACCGGTGCCTATGCACTGGCCATTTTCTGCCGTGATGAACCGCACCGCATCGTGGGTGCCCGTCAGGGTTCACCCCTTATCGTGGGCATTGGCCACAATGAAAATTTCCTGGCCTCGGATGCCCTGGCACTGGCAGGCACCACCGACCAGATCATTTACCTGGAAGACGGTGATGTCATAGACTTGCAGCTGTCCAAGGTGTGGATTGTGGATAGTAGTGGCAAGCCTGTTGAACGCAAGGTGCACACGGTTCAGGCCCATACCGGCGCCGCTGAACTGGGTCCTTACCGCCACTATATGCAAAAAGAAATTTTTGAACAACCTCGTGCCGTGGGTGATACCCTGCAGGATATTGACAGCATCACACCCGAGCTGTTTGGCAACGAAGCCTACCGGATTTTCAATGACATTGACAATGTCTTGGTACTGGCCTGCGGCACCAGTTCTTACGCCGGCATGACTGCCAAGTACTGGATAGAATCCATTGCCAAAATTCCGGTCAATGTGGAAATTGCCAGCGAATACCGTTACCGCGACAGCGTACCCAATCCCAAAACCCTGGTCGTTACCATTTCCCAGTCAGGTGAAACCGCCGACACCCTGGCTGCCCTGAAGCATGCCCGTTCACTGGGCATGGAACACACCCTGACCATTTGCAACGTTCAAACCAGCGCCATGGTTCGTGAATGCAAGCTTAACTTCATTACCCGCGCGGGCGTAGAAATTGGCGTGGCCTCTACCAAAGCCTTTACCACCCAGCTGGTGGGCCTGTTCCTGCTGACCCTGGCCCTGGCCCAGGTGAAAGGCCGCATTAGCGAAGAAAAAGAAGCCGATTACCTGAAGCAGCTGCGCCACCTGCCCACCGCCATCAGTGCTGTGCTGGCACTGGAACCACAAATCATGGCCTGGGCCGACCGATTCGCCAGCAAGGAAAACGCCCTGTTCCTGGGCCGTGGCATGCATTACCCCATCGCCCTTGAGGGTGCTTTAAAATTAAAGGAAATCAGTTATATCCACGCCGAAGCTTATCCGGCCGGTGAGCTGAAACACGGCCCGCTGGCCCTGGTCACCGAACACATGCCGGTGGTAACCATTGCCCCCAAAGACGAGTTGCTTGAAAAACTGAAGTCCAACATGCAGGAAGTGCGCGCCCGGGGCGGTGAACTTTATGTATTTGCCGACAATGATTCCAAAATCGTGAATAGTGAAGGCATGCATGTGATTCGCATGCCGGAACATTATGGCAAACTGTCACCCATTTTGCATACCATTCCATTGCAGCTGCTGTCTTACCATACGGCTTGTGCACGTGGGACGGATGTGGATAAGCCAAGGAACCTGGCCAAGAGCGTGACGGTGGAATAGATATACCGGCCATATGGATTGAGTTTTTTACAATGGGCAGTAAGGAAAATTTTTAATGGATAGCGGTTTAACCAGTTTTTTCTTTACTGTAGCCATTGCGTATTTTTTAGCATTACTCAGTCAGGAACCAGCTTTTATCCTGGTGGTTAAAAGCGCGACCAGGAATGGCACCAGTGACCCTACTGTGTGTGAACTAGCCCAAACTTGCCCTGACATCTGCAATTGTGATAAACAGCTTGTTCTCCGAGTCTTGAAATGCCCGGAATCCGTAACGTTCATAGAAAAGCTTTGCACCATCTTTGGCATCAACGATAACCACTGGAAATGCAACGCTGTCACTAGCGGCCAATAGTCGTCGTAAAGCATCAATGAGAAACCATTCCCCAAAGCCTTTTCCTTTGTAGCGGTTGTCTACAGCCAAACGGACAATAAGGCCACCAGATGTTGATGATTGATGCTTTTTCTGTAATTTTTCAGGCAATGCCTTCAAGTTAATGGGTATCATCGTTAAGGTATAAAAACCGATGATATGTGAGTTATCGTTCTCATCCTCTAAAACGAAAGTCCTGCTGTTGTCTTTCCTGGCTTGCTGACTTGCCATCACTTTCAGATAATTATTAAGAGCCGAAATACCGCAGTTGAATCGGTTTCTATCGTGTTTATCTTTATCAAGCAATACCGTATTCATCATTGGGTTTTACGCTTGTAACGTCCTGAAGCGGCTTTAAGTTTTGCATTTGGCGTTGCAGGATGGTCTAACGCTTCCATTAATAACATTGCATCTGCCTGGCTAAGCTGTAGCGTCTGTTCACGTTCAATCATTTGTTTCGCTTTTTCAATTGCTGCATTTAAAACAAATGAGTTAATACTTGACATACCGGCAAGAGCCGCCGCCTTGATAAGCAAGTCTTGTGTATCGACATCCACCCTGGCGGTGATACGAGGCAAAGTAGTAGCCATAATATAATCTCCTTTTGTGCCAAAGTGACACATTTATATTATGCTATAAAAACAGGCATTAAACAATTTATGTGTCACTTTGGCACAAAATTACATCAAGAGGATATTCAACGCATCGCATATTGAATTACTTTTTGAGCCAACCTCACTCTCCAATGAATATAAATAAATCAATGAGGTACAGTATTTTATCTGTAAAAACCTTGTCTGAATGTAAGGAAAAAACCAAATGGAACTTGAAATAAACGTTATTGATGCATTCACGGATTCCGTTTTCAAAGGCAATCCTGCCGCAGTCATCATTACGGATAGCTGGCTGCCAGAAGAAGTCATGCAATCCATTGCTGCCGAAAACAATCTGTCCGAGACAGCCTTTCTGGTTCCCGACCCTGCATCCATATATCACATCCGCTGGTTTTCCCCGCTGACAGAAATCGCTTTTTGCGGCCATGCCACACTGGCTTCCGCCTTTGTCCTGTTCAGCAAGCATGCCGGATTAAAAACCCTTGCCCTCTCAGCTAAAGCCGTGGGGAATTTTTCAGTGATAAAAACCGGTGCCGGCAAAATACAAATGGATTTTCCAAACACAAAACCCGTAAAAATTGAAAATATTCCTGATAATTTAATATCGGGCCTGTCCATTGCGCCTGTTGAGGTTTATCGTAATTCACAAGCCTATTTTGTGGTCTATAACGCCGAATCTGACGTTCTGTCAGTGCTACGCAATAATGAATCCCTTAAACAACTCAAGCCTTTGGATGTGGTTGTTACCTGCAAATCGGAATCAACAAAATATGATTTCATTTCAAGGTATTTCTGGCCCGCCAATGGCGGCGATGAAGACCCGGTAACGGGTTCAATACACACAGGCCTGGCGCCATTCTGGGCAGAACGGCTAAATAAAAATGAACTGGTGGCTTACCAGGCATCAAAGCGCGGCGGCGTGCTGCACTGTGTGGTATCACAAGACAGGGTATTGATTTCGGGTAATGCCGTCCAGTATTTGAAAGGAAGTATCGTGGTTTAGCCCATCGTCATGTTTGTCAAGCATAAACCAACGGTCTCACATGAATGAACAAGATAACGACCGTAACTCTGCACAAAACAGGCGACCCTACTCATGCGCCATCAAGGCCACCATGGCAGGGCACCTACCCTCTGCCCGCAGTCCATCAATAATTCCCTGATGATCGACCGGACGTCGATTTTGACTGATCTTCCACTTTCCCTCAATGGTACGGATGGGAATCTCGATGCCAACAATGCCCTTGAGCTGTGCCGCAATGAAATCTTCCGGCGCATCGAAAACTTTCCACGGGTGTGTCCGCTCACGCTCAAGATTGTCCGTTAGTTGATCAAGCTGGGTGAGAATCCAGGCGGCATCATCAATGACCCGTGCTTTTCCTCTTGCCTGAACCATCACAAAATTCCAGGTTGGCACCACTTTCCCGTGCTCGGCCTTCGATGGATACCACGATGGTGTCACATAACACGCCGGTCCCTGAAAGACAACCAAGGTCTCGGCTCCTTCGCGCAGCTCCTCAAGTTGGCGGTTTCCTTTGGCAAGATGGGCACGCAGTACGCCATAATCACCCCCCTCATGTAGCGAGAATGGAATTAAATTCGCCATTAGGCCGCCACTGCCAGCGGTCATCAAGGTCGCCAGTGGATAGGCGGATATCAAGCCATGGAGAATCTCCATACGCGTTTCTCGAAACAGGCCAGGGCAATGCATTTGGATTCCTTTTATAAGTTAATAAATACATTTTGGCATTTAACTGGCCTACAATTAAGGGCCAGATAATGAATAATTTAATAGGCCGGTTTGCAGCATAAGCCGAGAGAGAAAAACCAAATGGCAAAACGTCAACTCGTGATTGAGATTCCCGCCCTGGGGACCATCGACCGCAGCAAGGGGCACATCGGCCAACAACTTGCAGCCTCACTTCGCAGGGCCATTTCAACGGGCGAACTAAAGGCCGGTGAACGCTTGCCTTCCACCCGTGCATTGGCAGATTCAATGGGCTTGTCGCGTGGAACGGTAACCGAAGCCTATGAGCAATTGCGGGCCGAGGGATTACTGGAAACGCAAGCCAGTGCCAGCACATGTGTCGCCACCGGACTTCAAGAATGGCAGACAATTCCGCAAAAACCCCATCACCAGCCAGCCGGGAAAGCACCCTCGCTCCCCATTTCAGCCTCCAGTTATGCTGCCATGGCAGACCCGCTGAAACCACTGCCAGCCGTACCTTTTTCAGTCGCTGTTCCAGAAGGAGAGGTGGCAATGGACGATCATTGGCGCAGACTGGGCAACCGGGTTCGCGCTTCAACAGTGGCTGCGCCATCCGGCTATGCGGACCCACAAGGCCTGCCCGCCTTAAGGCAGGCGATTGCCGATTATTTGCGACGGGCACGCGCCGTAAAGTGTGGGCCTGAAAACATCATTATTACCGAAGGGACCCAGCAAGGTCTCTACTTGGCCAGCAAAATTTTGCTGGCCCCAGAAGACGAGGTCTGGGCTGAAGATCCTGCTTATCCCGGACTGACCGCCGTGCTGAAAGACCGTGGTGTCCGGGTGCAGCGGATCCCCGTCGATACCCGGGGAATGGATATTGCGGGCGCGTTGAAAACATGCCCTGCTGCCCGTGCTGCATTTGTTACCCCGTCACACCAATATCCCCTTGGGATGCCGCTAAGCATGCCACGCCGCCTTGCCCTTATCGATTGGGCCCGACAGCATGGCGGCTGGATTGTTGAAGACGACTACGACAGCGAACTGCGCTATACCGGACAGCCCTTTCCTGCGATGCAGGGACTGGATCCTGATCGCGTCATTTACCTGGGCACGTTCAGCAAAGTCCTGGCCCCCTCGCTGCGCCTCGGGTACATCGTGGCCCCTGAATGTCTGCTCAAATCCTTTATAGGGGCCCGTGCCCTGTTGGGTCGCAGCTCTCCATTAACGGAACAGCACGTTGTCGCCGCCTACATGAGGGAAGGTTATTTTGACACGCATATACGGCGAATTCGGACCCTCTACGCGGAGCGCCGCCAAGTGTTGATGGATGCACTTCAAAAAGAACTACCCGAGTTAACCGTGCAGCCTGCCGATCAAGGCATGCATATCGTTGTATGGCTTCCAGAAGGGCAAGATGACGTAACCATGGCATTGGCAGCAGGCAGGGCAGGTATCTCTGTGCGCGCGCTCTCACCCATGTGCTCGGACAAGCTGCGGCTTTCAGGCCTCATGCTCGGTTTCGGCGGCTTTAGCAAAACACAGTTGCTTGGCGCAGTAAAAAAACTGGGGCAAGTTTTGAAGCTGAACAACAAACCGTCACGACGTGGAATATAAACGTATTTTCATACTAGACTCCTTTCCAGTGCCTGTGCGATGTCATTAATAATGTCACCGGCATCCTCGATCCCTACCGAAACCCGTACCATTTCTGGCAAGGCACCGGCTGCACGCAACTGATCTTCTGACAATTGGGCATGGGTTGTAGAGGCCGGATGCAACACCGATGTCCGTGCATCCCCCACATGCACGACCAGGGTGGCCAATTGCAAATGACGGACAAAACGGTCAATCGTTTCCAGGCCGCCCTGCACCCCAAACGTCAGGACACCACTGCCATTGCCTGCACGAAAATAACGTGCCATACGTTCTTTGCTTACCTCATCCAAACCGGGATAACGTACCCATGACACTTGTGGGTGTTCCTGCAAAAATGCAGCCAACTTGCCAGCATTGTTACCGTGACGCTCCATGCGCAACTGTAATGTATCAATGCCCACATTAAACAGGAACGCATTTTGTGGAGCCAGGCAAGCCCCGAAATCCCGCAAGAGATGGGCACGTGCCTTATATGTGAAAGGTGCCTGAGGGAATTTTTCTGTATAACTAACCCCGGCATAACTTGGGTCAGGCTGCGTAAAGTCCGGATAACGGCCGTTATCCCAATTATAGTTTCCACCATCAACAACAATGCCGCCAACACTGGTCCCATGCCCGTCAATATATTTGCTTGCAGAATGTGTGACAATATGGGCGCCATGCTTCAAAGGATTACACAGCACCGGTGAAGCAAGCGTATTATCAATGACAACCGGAAAATCATATTCCTGGGACAATGCACGTATCTTGTCAAAATCCAGAATATTCAGCCCCGGGTTACCAATCGTTTCCGCAAAAATCAAACGTGTATTTGGCTGCACCAGTTTCGCAATGTCTTCCAATGGTGCTTCAGGATCAAAAAAAGTTGTCGTAATACCAAACTTTGGCAAGGTCATATTCAATAAAGAAAACGACCCGCCATACAATGTGGATGCTGCCAGTATATGATCACCATTGCGGCAGATATTAACCAGTGCAAGCAAATTCGCGGCCTGTCCCGATGCGGTCGCAACTGCCGCCGCGCCCCCCTCCAGCAAACGCACACTCTCCTCGAAGGCCGTTACGGTCGGATTACCAGTACGGCTATACTTGTAGCCTGTAGCCTGCAATGTCATGACGCGTTGCAAATGCCATATATCATCGTACCGATATGTTGTGCTTTGTACGACGGGAGCAATCCGTGGCTCCCCTGCCTGCGGTGTATACCCACCTTGCACACAAAGCGTTGCATGACTGAAATTGGTGTTTTCCATACTGCTTCCAAATTATGTAATGATTCTAAGCAGAACAGACTAACACCATAAAAAACGCACACCAAAGACAAATACTTCATAAAGTTGTGCATCTTTTTCATAAAATATTCCTTACATATATATATATATTTTAATTATTTTTTACAAATTGTGTTTGTTTATATACTGCGAGACATTCAAAGGCATTTATAAGCAAACATCATGACACAGCCCATCTTACCCATACTAGATCTTGAACAATTCATCCACGGTGATGTACATAACAGGGCGAAATTTGTAGATATACTAAGAACAGCAACGCACGACATCGGCTTTTTCTATCTAAAAGGCTTCGGCCTGGATGAGGAAGCCACCCGGCAACTGTTCGATACCGTCCGCACGTTCTTCGCATTGCCTGCCGCAGAAAAACAGGCTCTGCACATGGTTAACTCTCCACACTTTCGCGGCTATACATCAGAGGGCAGCGAAATTACCCGCGGTGAAAAAGACTGGCGTGAACAAATCGACATCGGCGCAGAACGGATTGCCTTGCCATCGAATGACATTCCATGGCAACGCCTGCAAGGACCGAACCAATGGCCCGCATCTTTACCTGCGTTACGCGAACATACACAACATTTACAAACAACACTGACGACCGCAGGGCTGGCCTTATTACGTGCGCTGGCACTGGTTTTGGGACAACCGGAAGAATACTTCACTGAAGCGTTTTCTGGCGCACCGGTACAGCATGTCAAACTAATCCGTTATCCCGGACGTAGTACAAATGAACCCAACCAGGGTGTGGGTGCCCACAAGGATTCAGGGTGCCTGACGTTTGTTTTACAGTCTGATAAAGCCGGTCTGCAAGTCTATCACCAAGAGAAATGGCTTGATGTCGCCCCCATACCAGGTACCGTTGTGATCAACCTGGGTGAAGTGCTGGAGCTACTTACCGATGGTTATCTGCGCGCCACGCTCCATCGTGTGGTCAGTCCTGCGGAACAAGAAGACCGTCTGTCTATCGCCTTCTTCCTCAGCCCGCGACTGGACACAGCCTTGCCCCCACTGACCTTGCCACCAGAACTGGCAGCAAAGGCACGCGGTGTAGAACAGGACCCACAGAATGTCCTGGTACCACACACTGGACAGAATCTGCTGAAAGGACGTTTACGCTCCCATCCGGATGTTGCACAGCGCCATTATGCCGATGTCCTGTCCCAACAGGTCAACTGACACGATTTATCTAGCACACCCAACCATCATAAAAGGAAAGTACCATGGCCGTAATCCTGCAAGTCAATTACACCCCCAGTGAAGGTCAACAACAAGTACCAGAAGAACAAAAGCTGACAGCAGCCCATCACATTACCGGGTTGCCCGGTTTCAAATGGAAAGTCTGGATCAATAACCAACAAGCCAACCTGCGTGGCGGCATCTACCTTTTTGAAAGCAGCCAGACAGCAAAGGCATGGGCAGACCTGCTCACCCCCAGGCTGGAACAATCCGGAGGGCGTGATATTTCCGTCACGATTTTTGACGTTGATACCGCACCAAGCGCCATCACACTCGCACCGTTGCAATAACACCTTATCCTCCGAAACCAGAAAGTACACTTCATGTCTTCCTCTAATTCACAGCAACAACCGCCCCTGACGCTAAGTCAGGCACAACTGGACAGTCTGCAACAATTTTCGCTGCTGGACGCACTGTTCGGCCGTCGCTCAAGACGCTTTGGTGTCGGCATGGAAATTCCCGACGGACCACTAGCATACCGCTCACAGCAACCGGCACAAGCACTCAGCCGTCTGGAACGCCTGCTTCTGATCACCATTGGCGCTGGCATCAGTGGCTGGCATTTCGGCATTCCTTACACTGAATCCGCCACGCCCGGACTTGGCTGCAATTATCCCGTACGTCCTGCCGGGCGCACCTATCCGAGCGGTGCCGGTGTATATGGCTCGGAACTGCTAATCACTGATGACAGCGGTACATACATTACACGTTTTCGTGATCTGGATCCGGCACACATTCTTGAGTTGCAGTCTGCTGAAGACTTGCCGCGTTTGCTGTCCTGGCTGGAACAACACATCATCCGCCTGAGTGACAAACGTCTTGATCTGCCTGCAAGCTACCCGCATATCGTCGGACACAACCGTTGGGTTGCCAACCGTCCTGGCACCACGCTTTTCATCCCGGTCATCGACCAGGCAGACTCATTGCTAAACCAGCTCGCCATGCGTGCCGGTGAAGGCATACCTGCCGCCGACCCTGTTACAGGGCGTCTGCTGGGGGATCCTACATCATTACTGCGTAAGGGTATTCTGCATGCAGATCGTGCCCTTGCACTGGACGAACTGGAACAGCACTCACGCAACAGCACTGTCGCGGAAGCTTCTATTGCTTCATACAATATCCACCTGGCCTTGCAGGCACTTGGCTTGGGAGGATGGCTATTTTCCGGACTGAACATCCTGAGCCTGCTGGGTGGAAAAGCAGAGGAAGGTATCCAGGGATTTGGATTCCGCTTTACGCACCAGCCACATTTCCGGCAACCCAACCCGGTAGGCCTGGATGGTGTTTTTGAACCGCTCGTACCACCTTATGTCAGCTCCATGCACGAAGCGGTACAACGCTTTGCCGAACGCAAGTTTGGGCCACAAGGCAATTTCTCTGCAAACCGACCAGGCCCCTTCAAAGACAATGCTGCCGTAAAAACAGCCACCGAGCGCTGGTCACCGGAAATGACCGCTTATATCGCTTCCGTTGCCCAGGACATCTACGACTCGTATGGCAAGTTTCCCGGCACCATACCCACCGTATGCATAGCCACCTATACCCAGGCACACCACCTTGACCATGATTTTTACGACAAGTTCTTTGGTAAAGATGCCTACCTGGCAACCCATCGTGACCATCAACACATCTGGCACGAATAAGCAAAACCCCACCATCCAGCTAACCATACAAGGAGAAAAACATGTGCGATTGCGGCATGGATCATTTGTTCGATTTCCTGAACAAAGAAAAAAACAATGCTTTATCAGGCTCACCAACCGATCCTGGCAGGCGTTCCCTATTATTCAGCGCAGGCGCTACGTTACTGGCAGCCAGTCTGCCATTGGCATTCAGTGACACGGCCCATGCTGCCACACCAGGCAAATTCAGGGTCGGCTATATTGCAGAACCGGCACATGGCCTGCATTTCCTGGCACGAGACAAAGGCTATTTCAAGGAGCAAGGATTAGATGTTGAGTTTTTCCAGTTCAAGTCTTCCGCAGAAGGCCTCATCGCCCTGCGTTCAGGCAAGCTGGATATCGGCACTTTCGGTTCAGCGGCGCCGCTTGTCTTTATTTCATAAGGCACACCATTTACCATCTTCGGCGGCATGATGCTGGGCGGACAAGCCATCATCACGCGTCCGGAACTGGCGCAGGACCTTAAGTCGCTGGCCAATTATCATGGCAAAAAAGTCGCCATTAACCGCTTGTCTACTGGTGACATTGTGTTCCGTCAGGCACTGCAAAAGGCGGGATTTGATCCGGAAACCCACATAACACGGGTTGAGTTCCCCTCTCCGGGTGCCATTGTCGAATCAGTCATCAAAGGACAAACAGATGCCGGTATCGTATATTCACCGCACTTCTCCCTTGCAGAAAAACGCGGTCTGGCCGTCACCCACTTCCTGGGGGACTTCCTGCCCAGTTATACCTGCTGTCGCCTGACCGCCAACACGGCTGACTACAATGCACGCAAAGATGAATATGGCCGTTTCCTGACCGCATTGATCAAAGCCTACAAAATATACAAGACCGACCAGGAAGAAACCGTCCGTGTCTTTACCCGGGAACTGAAGATTGATGAGGACGTGATCCGTAAAGATACCTATACGCGCCAAGCTTTTGAGTCCCATCCTGATCCGCTGAAAAAAGGCACACTGGAATTCTGGCAGGCAATGGTCGACTCTGCAGGCTATGTAACCAACAAAACATACCCGGTTGAACAGCACATTGACATTGATCTGTACAAACAATCACTAGATGCCCTGATCACGCAAAACCCTGGCGACAAAATCTATGCCAGCCTGCTGGACTTCTATCGGATTAACAATACCTAAGGAACACAAGGATGGATTCGCTTACCAAAAACCGCTTACATGGTGTTACGCCAGTGTTGCTGCCAGCTATTGGTAACGCATGGCAACGCATTCATCCGGTACAGCACATTCTATATGTACTGGTTGCCGGAATACTGCTCTGGTCAAATAATGATGTCCAGTGGCGCACTTTATTGCTGGTCACCCTCATTGAGATCATCGCCACTTTGCGCACTATCTCCAGCAACACCAACACCGCCCGTACGGCAACAGGTGATATCGCCTCCATCCTGTTCCTGTTTTTTGGTGCATGGTATCTTGCCACAACAGTCCTGCAACTGCTGGACCCCATGCTGGTCCCCGGTCCCGAAGCAGTGCTCACCCTCTTCGTAGCAGAGTTGCCAGATACCCTGAAGGGCTTGCGCAGTTCATTGCTCCTGCTGGTCAGTGGCTATGGGCTGGCAATCCTCACAGCCATTCCTCTGGGACTGATGGTTGGTTACCACCGTCGCATGTTCCATGCAGCAATGCCATTTACCAAACTACTGGGAACAATACCGCCGGTGGTCTACATTCCATATGCCATCCATTTCCTGCCCTCATTTACGGCCGCTTCGGTAACCGTCATATTTGTCGGGGCTTTCTGGCCGATTTTCATCAATACGCTTTCGGGTGTATTCAATGTTCCGCGTGGAATTATTGATGCTGCCCGGGTGCTTAACCTGAATACACCCACCATGCTGCTACGCGTCATCCTGCCCGCATCACTGCCCTCCATCTGCACTGGGGCCACCCTGGCACTCTGTTTCTCATTCTTAATGCTGACCATGGCGGAAATGATTGGTGGCAGCTCAGGGATGGGCTGGTATATCAGTAATTTTTCTGAATTTGCCGATTATCCACGCGTTATTGTCGGCATCATCTTTATTGGTCTCGTTGTTACCACCATTACCTTCTTCACTGAACGCCTTGAACGTCATCTGTTGCGCTGGCGTATTTAGGAAAAAAAGTATCATGCATAGTATTACCATTGATAATATTTCATTTTCCCATGGACAACAGCGCATCTTGCAAAATTTCAGCCTACAGGCTGAAGCCGGTGAGTTCATCTGTCTGCTCGGTCCGTCAGGTTGTGGTAAAAGTACCCTGCTACGCCTTTTGGCCGGACTCGATTATCCAACACAAGGCACCATCATGTTGGGTAACAAGCCTATTAAAGGCCCTGGTTTGGATCGTGGTGTCGTCTTTCAGGACTATTCATTGTTTCCCTGGTTGACGACCGGCAAAAACATTGTCTTTGCGCTGAAACAAGCGTTCCCGGGAAAATCCACATCATTTTATAATGAGATTGCACATAAGCATCTGCAGGCAGTCAAATTGGATCACGCCTTTGATAAGCTGCCAAGCGAATTGTCCGGAGGCATGCGACAGCGTGCGGCCATTGCCCGGGCATTTGCCATCAACCCTCCTGTCCTGCTAATGGATGAGCCCTTTGGTGCCCTGGATGCCGTTACCCGTGCACACCTGCAAGATGCATTAGTCACCTTGTGGCAACAAGAAGCACCTGGCAGAAAAACCATCTTCTTTGTTACTCATGATGTCGATGAAGCATTATTGCTCGGGACAACGGTTGTGGTGATGGGCGCCAATCCAGGCAGAATCCGTGGAATTTTCCCGGTTGAACTCCCCAGGCCAAGAAAGCACAGTCAATTAGCAATGCACCCCTCATCACTGCAATTACGACAAACCTTGTTGTCACTTTTATATGAAGAAGCACCGGCAGTAGAGGCCCCGTTGGCCGTCTAGGACAGCAGATTGCATCAGAATACTGATCATTGTATTTAACAGAATAGTTAAATAATAAAATGAACTGGTCGCTTACCAGGCATCAAAAACCGGCATCATGCAAACCCGTTAGGCCGGTTTCGCCAGTTGGCAAACCATTTTTCATTGAACCAATTTGCCAACTCACACTCGAACAATGATCATTTTCAAAAAGAGCCAATCATGTCAATACAAAATGTTTTACAGCAACTTTTGCAATCCGCACAGGGTTTGATGTCTGAACAAAAGACAGACCAAACCAAGCCAACAGATAACAACAAATCGTCTTCAGGCCTGAAAAGTTTTGCGGGCGGTGCCCTCACAGGCAGCGCCCTGGCCTTATTAATGGGCAACAAAAAATTCAGGAAAATCGGCGGTAAGGTAGCCACCTATGGTGGGGTGGCCGCACTAGGCGCGGCCGCCTATCATGCTTACGGACAGTGGAAAGAAAACCAGAACCAGGCACCTCAACCAGCTACTCAACCGGTTGCCACACCTGCACAGATTGCGTATGACACCAAGGCGTTCAGCCAACAGCCTGTTGCCGAGCTGGAAAAACACAGCAAACTGGTTCTGATCGCAATGATTTCCGCTGCCAAGGCTGATGGTCATATTAATGCCGACGAACAGCGCTTGCTGGAAGCCGAGTTTGACCGCCTGGATGCCTCTCCCGATGAGCACGCCTGGATTCGTGCCCAGCTTAACGGCCCCGCCGACCCGGCCGCCGTTGCCAAACTGGTGCAAACGCCCGAGCAGGCGGCCGAAGCCTATATGGCCAGCGTACTGGTTAACGGCGCCGACAGCTTCATGGAACGGGCTTATTTAAATGAACTGGCACGCCAGCTGGGCCTGGAAGAAAGCCTGAAAACCCATTTGGAGAACTCGGCTTTAAGCCTGCAGCAGTAAGCGGTTATGCCATAAAACAGCGCGGCCCCGTTCAGCCTGGCCTATAATGCGGGGCCAAACTTCATTAGGCATTCCTATTCCTATGTTTTCCAATATCAAAGAGCAATGGTTCTCAAATATCCGTGGCGATGTGCTGTCGGGTATGGTGGTTGCCTTGGCTTTAATACCTGAAGCCATCGCATTTTCCATTATTGCGGGGGTAGATCCCAAAATCGGCTTATACGCCTCGTTCTGTATCGCTGTTGTAATCTCTTTTTTTGGTGGAAGGCCAGGCATGATTTCCGCCGCCACAGCGGCCATGGCTTTGTTAATGACCACCTTGGTCAAAGAGCATGGCCTGGAATATTTGCTGGCGGCCACGATCCTGACCGGTATCATTCAAATTATCGCGGGTTATCTTAAATTAGCTGAGCTGATGCGGTTTGTATCCAAGTCTGTCGTGATTGGATTCGTCAATGCACTGGCCATTCTTATTTTCATGGCGCAGTTGCCCGAGCTGACCAATGTGACCTGGCCTGTTTATGCCATGACGGCGGCAGGGCTGGCCATTATTTATTTGTTCCCGCTGGTTCCTAAAATCGGTTCGTTAATTCCTTCGCCCTTGGTCACGATTTTGGTCCTGACACTGGTGGCAATAACCCTGGAGCTGGATATCCGTACCGTTGGAGATATGGGGCAGTTACCCGACACGCTGCCGGTCTTCCTGCTTCCCGACATTCCCTTAAACCTTGAAACCTTCAACATTATATTCCCCTATGCGATCGCGTTGGCGGCCGTGGGTTTACTTGAATCAATGATGACCGCCACAATTGTTGATGACCTGACAGACACGTCCAGCGATAAAAACCGTGAATGCAAGGGCCAGGGTGTTGCCAATATTGCTGCCGGATTCATGGGCGGCATGGCCGGTTGTGCCATGATTGGCCAATCGGTAATTAACGTGAAATCAGGAGGCCGCACTCGTTTGTCCACGTTCTGTGCCGGTATTTTCCTGTTGATTCTGGTGGTTTTTCTCAGTGACTGGCTAAAGGTCATTCCAATGGCAGCCTTGGTAGCCGTGATGATCATGGTATCAATTGGCACGTTTAACTGGAATTCACTTAAAAATATTCATACTTACCCACTCTCAAGCAATATTGTTATGATTGCAACGGTGGCCGTCGTGGTTGCCACCCATAACCTGGCTTATGGCGTACTGATTGGCGTCTTGCTGTCGGCTTTGTTTTTTGCCAATAAAATTGAACGCTATCTGTCTGTCCAATCAACTTTGGATAATACTGGAAACACGCGTACCTACGTGGTTAAGGGGCAAGTTTTCTTCAGTTCGGCTGATAAATTCACCACGGCATTTGATTTCAGGGAAGCGCTTTCAAAGGTCGTGATTGATGTCAGCCAGGCCCATTTCTGGGATGTTTCCGCAGTGGCCGCGGTTGATAAGGTCGTTATCAAATTCAAGCGTGAAGGTACGGAAGTAAACGTAATTGGCATGAATGAGGCAAGCCAGACCATGATTGAAAAATTTGGTGTTCACGTTAAGCCGGATGCCTTGGATCAATTGGGCAAGCACTAAAAGGAGCTTATAACCGTGTCAAAAATTATTGCGTGTCTTGATGGCTCACCCGGCACCCATACCGTTTGTGATTACGCCGCCTGGTTCAGCCATAAACTGAATGCACCACTTGAACTTTTACATGTTATTGATTCCCCCAAGGCCCAGGCCCCGCAAGATTTAAGTGGCGCCATTGGTTTTGGCAGCCGGGAAACGCTGTTGCAGGAACTGGTTGAACTGGAAGAACGCAAGGGCAAAATTGAAATCGAGCATGGCAAGGTCTTGCTTGAAGAAGCCGAAAAATACTTGCTAAATAAATTCAATCTTAAAACATATGGCTTCCAGCGCCGGGGCAGCCTGTTGGAAACGGTGATTTCACTGGAAGAAGATATCCGTGTACTGGTAATGGGAAAACATGGCACGCAAACCGAATTGCGTTCCGACAAAATAGGGACACAAATTGAAAATGTTGTCCGTGCGATTTATAAACCGGTATTGGTCACCGCTTCCCCATTCCAGCCGCCCCAATCTTTTCTTGTGGCTTTTGATGGTAGCCCTACAGCAAGAAAGTGTATTGAACAAATTGCATCAAGCCCGCTCCTTAAGGGTCTGGCCGCCTTTTTGGTTTATGTGGGCCACCCCAGCCAGGAAATGCAAAACCAGCTGTCTTGGGCAAAACAGCAACTGGAATCAGAAGGCTTTACCGTCACCACGAACACGCTTGAAGGTGAGGTGGATAAATCGATAATGAGTTATGCAGCATTACATCAGATAGATTTGGTTGTGGTCGGTGCCTATGGTCACTCAAAAATACGCCAGTTTTTTATTGGTAGCACCACCACCAGGCTTATTAACCGCTCAACAAAACCAGTCCTGTTACTGCGCTAAAATCTCCTCATGAACTCAGATGATTTGGCACTATTTGCAGCGGTTGTTCACGCAGGCAGCATTTCCCGTGCGGCCATTGAAAAAGGGATGGACCAGTCTACCGTGAGCCGGCGGATAAGCCTGCTGGAATCCGAGGTGGGCGGCCGCCTGTTCCATCGCAGCGGACGTGGTGTGACGCTAACTGAACGCGGACAGCAATTAATGGTTTACGCACAAACCATTTCAAATACACTGGAAACCGCCATGCGGGCCATGCAAAAAGAAACCGCAACCGGCCCTGCCAGACTGCGTATTGGTGCCCAGCCAACCATTGCCAGAATGACCTTTGGCAAGCTTTATCATGCTTTCAGGGCACGCTACCCCAATACCCGAATACGTTTCATTGAAGGGCTGGCCAGCCAACTGTTAAGCGATCTTGATGATGGCGACATTGATCTACTTCTGCTGTATCGCCCTGAACATGCCGGTGCCCTGTCTTATGACCCATTACTGCATGAAGGCATCTGGCTGATCACACCGCCTGAGTTCACCTTGCCTGCCGCCAATAGCATCCCGGTCAGCCAGCTGGCAGACATTCCCCTGATCCTGCCCAGCACTCACCATGGCATCCGCCTGATGGCCGAAACCATAGCGACACGACATGGTTTTCCCCTGAAACTGGCCCTGGAGTGCGATGGCTCCACCACCATGACCAAACAGCTTGTCATGGACGGCTGCGGATGCACCATCCTGCCGCTGGCCGCGGTCATAGAGGATGTGAATGCCGGCCGCCTGAAAACCTATCGTCTTACCGACCCGGGCATCAGCCGCTGCGTGGCGCTGTTAATAGGCAAAACCCCCTGGGAATCCTCTGAAACCTGGCAAATTAACCAGATCATCAGGCAAACCGTGACGGATCTGGTGCAAAACCGGCTCTGGCCGGACGCAGAGCTTGATGCTGCCCTGCTACCCGGCCATTTTACGGATACACCGCCAGTGGCCTAAACGGATGCCAGGCGCAACTGTGGATTAATTTGTGCCGGGTCAGTACATAATTCCAGCAAGGCGGGCTTTCCCGAGGCCAGTGCCCGTTCAAAAGCGGCCGCAAAGTCAGCCGTTTCCTGGACCCGTTCGGCATAGGCACCAAAAGCATGGGCAAACGTCACAAAGTCAGGGTTAGATAGCGCCGTTCCGGAAACCCGGCCCGGATACTCCCGTTCCTGATGCATGCGGATGGTGCCGAACATGCCATTATTCACCACAATCACTACCACAGGCGCGCCAAACTGCATCGCAGTGGCTAATTCTTGCGGGTACATCATGAAACAGCCATCGCCGGCAAAACAGACCACGGTTTTTTCGGGGGCATGCAGCTTGGCTGCAATCGCTGCCGGCAGGCCATAACCCATCGCCCCATTGGTGGGTGCCAGTTCCGTGGCCGCCTGACGGTAACGGAAAAAGCGGTGCACCCAGACGGTATAGTTGCCTGCCCCATTGGCAATAATGGCATCATCGGGCAATATATGGTTCAAGTGCCCGATCACCGCCCCCATATCCACACCCTTGTAATCCGCAACGGGTGCCTGCGGGGTGGAATGCGCCATATAATCGGCACGGGCAGCGGCTGTCCAGTCATCCCATACAGGCTCAGCCTGCGGCTTCAGGCTAGCCAATGCAGCGGCAGCGGCCGGCATGCTGGTATTAATGGGTAAATGTGCCACAAAAACACGGTTGAGTTCGGCCGGGTCTACATGTAAATGAACCAGGGTCTGGCCGGGGCTGGGCGATGTGACCAGGCTGTATCCTGCCGTAGGGGTATCAGTCAGGCGTGAACCCAGCACCAGCAACAGGTCAGCCTGTTTTACCCGCTCTGCCAATTGGGGTGAAGTTCCCAGGCCCAGCTGGCCAACATAATGCGCATCCCGGTTATCAAACAAATCCTGACGGCGGAACGAAGCCGCCACCGGTAAATTATAAGTTTGAACAAAATTGACCAGGTCACGGTTTGCCTCTGGCGTCCAGCCAGTGCCACCCACCACCAGCAAGGGTTGTTTGGCCTGGGCCAGCAAACCAGCCAATTCATCAAGGTCTTTTTGTGCAGGCGCGGCATGGCTGATGCGTACCGGCGGGGCATCTGCCACCATGACCGCATTAAAAAGAATGTCTTCAGGTAGTGCCACCACCACCGGCCCGGGCCGTCCCGACATGGCAACACTGAACGCGCGAGCCACCACTTCCGGGATGCGTTCAATATCTTCAATCTCGGTGGCCCATTTGGCCAGGCTGCCAAACATCTGGCGGTAATCCACCTCCTGAAAACCCTCTCGTTCTTTCATGGTGGTTTCAACCTGGCCCACAAACAGGATCATGGGGGTGGAATCCTGTTGAGCAGTATGCACGCCATTACTGGCATGGGTCGCACCTGGCCCCCGGGTTACAAAAGCAATGCCGGGCCGACCCGTTAATTTTCCATAGGCATCGGCCATATTTGAAGCGGCGCCTTCATGACGGGTCACGATGGTGCGGATTTGCGTGGCATCATGCAGGGCATCCAGCACCGGCAGGAAGCTTTCTCCAGGTACACAGTACACGGTATCAACCTTGTTTTGGCGCAGCGCATCAACCAATATCTGGCCGCCATTGCGGGAAGGAATATCAAGCGTTTGGACAGTCGTCATTTTATGTATCTACTTCAATCATTTACGGGGAACTAGTTAATCGAGTCGGGTATTGGTAGCTTCAACAAGGTTTTTCCATTTAACGGCCTCCTGTTTCACAAAAGCCGCAAAATTTTCTGGCGTATCACCCACTGGAAGGGAACCGGTTTCATCAAGAATGCGCTTGTATTCACTGGTTTGCATGAAATCAAGCGTGGCCTTATTAAGGGTATTCACCACCTCGGCAGGCGTATTGGCGGGCGCAAACAGGCCATACCAGGCCGACGCTTCCACATCCGGCAAACCGGCTTCGGCAAACGTGGGCACATCGGGCAACAATGCAGAACGCTCGGGGCTGGAAATGGCAATAGGCCTTACCTTGCCGGCTTTAATATGCGGCACGATGGCAATGGTGCTGTCAAACATCATGGGCACATGGCCACCCAGCAAGTCGGTAATAGCAGGTGCCATCCCTTTATAAGGCACATGCACCATATCAAGCCCGGCCGTCATCCGGAAAAGTTCACCCGTCAGGTGCTGGGTCGTGCCATTGCCGGCCGAAGCCCATTGGAAATTTCCGTTCTTTTCTTTAATGTAAGTCAACAGTTCCTGCAGGTTATGGGCCGGCACGGAAGGATTCACCACCAGCACCAGCGGCACCTGCAACAGGTTGCTGACAGGGGTGAAGTCCTTTTCTGCGTCATAAGGCATTGTTTTGTAAATATAGGGATTAATTACAAAAGGCCCGCTGGATGACAGCAGTAAAGTATGCCCATCCGGTTTGGCCTTGGCCACCATATTACTGCCAATATTGCCGCCTGCACCGGCACGGTTGTCAATAACCACGGACTGACCCAGCATTTTGTGCAAATATGCCGCCAAAGGACGGGCGCCAATATCCGAAGGGCCGCCAGGCGGCCACGGCACAACCATCGTTACGGCCTGGGAAGGATACGTCTCAGCAATGGCCAGGTTGCCGAAAACGGCACCTGCCATACAGGCAGCAGCCAATAAGGTTTTCCATTTCTTATGCATTTGTCTTCTCCTTGATTCAAATTTTTTATGGGGAATACCCAATCAGGCATTCACATAGGCGGTTTTTACGGTGGTGTAGAACTCGGCGGCATACCTGCCCTGCTCGCGTGGCCCATAACTGGAGCCCTTGCGGCCACCAAAGGGAACGTGATAATCCACCCCGGCAGTGGCCAGGTTCACCATGACCATGCCAACCTGGGCATGGCGCTTAAAATGTGTTGCCAGCTTAAGTGACGTAGTCACAATCCCGGCACACAGGCCGAAACCCGTGTCGTTGGCCAGTTCAAGGGCATGTTCATAATCAGTGGCACGAATCACGGCGGCAACCGGCCCGAAAATCTCTTCCCGTGCAATGCGCATACTGTTGTCCACATCCACAAACAAGGCCGGAGACAGGTAGAATCCGTCATTCTGGCGTTGCAAACGCTCGCCCCCATACACCAGGCGCGCGCCCTCCTCTACGCCAATATTGATATAAGACAGGTCGGTTTCCAGCTGATTCTGGTCAACCACGGGGCCAATATCAGTGCCCGTGGCCAGCGCATCATCCACGTTCAGGGCCACCAGACGTTCTTGCATGGCCTGGACAAAACGGTCATGAATGCCAGGCGTGACAATCAACCGTGAAGAGGCTGTGCAACGCTGCCCAGTTGAAAAATAGGAGCCCTGGATCGCGCATTCTACCGCCACATCCAGATCGGCATCATCAGTAACAACCAGCGGGTTCTTGCCGCCCATTTCCAGCTGCACCTTGCCCATGCGGGCCACCACTTTGGCCGCAATGGCCTGCCCGGTAGCGACCGAGCCGGTAAAAGAAACACCGTCCACATCAGGGCTGGTCACGATTACTTCTCCCACCACCGAACCACGCCCCATCACCAGATTCAACACACCGGCCGGCAAACCTGCCCGTACCAGGATATCCACCAGCGCCCATGCACTGGCGGGCACCAGTTCAGCCGGTTTGAATACAACGGTATTGCCGTAGGCCAGGGCTGGCGCAATCTTCCAGGACGGGATCGCAATCGGGAAGTTCCAGGGCGTGATAATGCCAATGACGCCTAAAGGCTCGCGGGTAATTTCAATATCCACCCCGGGCCGTACCGAAGGCAGTTTTTCACCGGCCATGCGCAAGACTTCTCCGGCAAAAAAACCGAATATCTGCCCGGCACGAGCCACTTCGCCAACCGCTTCAGGCAGTGTTTTGCCTTCTTCACGGGCCAGCAACCGGCCCAGCTCATCTTTGCGGGCCACGATTTCGGCCGAGGCACGGGCCAGGATATTGGAGCGCTCTTGCATGGGAAACATGGCCCAGGCCGGAAAGGCATCCCTGGCGGATTGAATGGCGGTTTGCGCCTGCGCAAGGTCAGCCTGTCCAAAATCGCCAATAATGTCTTTAATATTGGATGGATTACGGTTGGTACCGACTGATTCGGCGCTCACCCACTGACCACCGATATAGTTCTTGAATAATTGTGTACGCATATGGACCTGATAGTTTGAAACCGGACTGCCGGTGAAAAAATGCCACTGCAGCCTTATGGTTTCGCAGTATATGGCATGCCAATGAATCCACCCATGCACTCGGCACATACCAGCTTTGCAGACCATTGGAGAAGGCGGTTCCAGGTAGTACACTAGAGACTTTCAACCCTAACTACGGAATCATGCAACCATGAAACACCTGCTTCAAGTTGACTTCCCCTATACCGGCCCCTGGGGTCAGAAAATGACTAGCATAATGAATGAGCTGGCACAATCCATTGCGAAAGAACCCGGTCTGATCTGGAAAATATGGACAGAAAATGAAAGTGCCAATGAGGCCGGCGGTATTTACCTGTTTCAGGACAAACCCAGTGCCCTGGCCTATCTGGAGATGCACACCGCTCGTTTGAAGAGCTTTGGCATTCCCCATGTGAATGGAAAAATATTCTCTGTGAATGATGACTTGTCCAGAATTGACAACGCACCGGTTTGAACTCCTCCCACCGCTAACTACTTTAACAATGAAACAAACAACCAAAGGAGACCAATAATGAAAAAAAATTGGAAATCCTTTCTGGCGGCAGCAGGTATGGCAGCAAGCGTTTCAAGCAGCGCTGCCCTGGCAAACTCGTTCCCGTCACATGCTATTACAATGGTGGTACCCTGGCCACCCGGCGGCCCTTCGGACATGGGGGCCCGTCCTCTGGCCGCACATATGCAAAAAGTCTTGGGCCGCCCGGTAATCATTGAAAACCAATCCGGTGCAAGTGGCAATCTCGGCAGCAACATGGTGGCCAAGGCAAGGCCCGATGGTCACACATTACTGTTTAGCTCCAGCGGCCCCATCGTCATCAACCCCTCTATAAGCGCAGCAATGCCTTATGACGCCCAGAGAGACTTCACGCCCATCAGCAACCTGTTGCAAGTGCCACTGGTACTGGTGGTGAACCCAACCGTTCCGGCCCATAATCTTCAGGAACTGCTAACGTACATCAAGGGGCAGAACGGCAACTTTCATTGGGCTTCTGCCGGCAATGGCACCACTCAACATCTAGCGGGTGAACTGTTTCGGATAAACGGCAAGCTGGATATGATCCATGTCCCTTACAGGGGTACCGCACCAGCCATCGCAGACCTTCTGCGAGGTCGCGTCACGATGATGTTCGACAGCACAATTGCCATTGTGCCGCATATCAGGTCAGGCAAAGTGCGCCCTATCGCCATTACCAGCCCTGAACGCTCCAAGCTATTGCCCAATGTACCCACCTTTGCCGAAGCCGGGCTGCCAGACGTGAAAATCTCTGCCTGGTACGGCCTGTTTGCACCTGCCAATACATCAACGAATGTCATCAACAAACTGAACTGGACCGTCCTTGATTTCATGCAAACACAAGAATACAAACGTATTCAGGATGAAACCGGCTCTGGCTCCGTACACGATACCCCGGAAGATTTCGCTGCCTTCATCAAACAGGAAGCCATCAAATGGCAAAATCTTGCAAAGACTACTGGCACCAAAATTAATTAAAAGCCATTCGTTTGCCGATGCCGTCACAACGATGGGGGCCAATTGGGTGACACTGGCTGCCCGTTTGCATCCTCCACATGTTTGCGTCTTGTAATTGTCATTTTCACGTGCTAGGATGATGTGACAATACAATAATATATCGTTCCAGCCACCTATGTTTATCCTATTTCAATTGAAACCACCTTATGGCTTCTGACACAGAACCACCCAGTACGGTGCTGGCCCACGCCAGCCAAACTTCGATTGTCTTTTGCACTGCATACCCCGTTACGCCTCATAGCCCGCTTCGGATTCATCCGTCCCGGGCTAACATCACTGTACCTGTACGCCTGTTTGCTTTGCCACGCCTTTACCCGAAAATATAATGATTGAACTACTCATGGACCCCGCCGCCTGGATAGGTCTTGCAACGCTTGTCGTTCTGGAAATCGTCCTTGGCATTGACAACCTCATTTTCATCGCTATATTGGTTGAAAAACTGCCGCCTCACCAGCGGGACAGGGCTCGTGTCATCGGCCTTGGGCTGGCGTTACTCATGCGACTGGGCCTGCTTTCAGTGATTTCCTGGATCGTCACGCTAACCACCCCCCTGTTCAGTCTCTTCGGACATGGTTTTTCAGGCCGCAGCCTGATATTGCTGGTTGGGGGACTATTCCTGCTTTTCAAGGCCACCACAGAACTTCACGAACGGCTTGAAGGCGTCTCTCACAAAGGGTCTGCCTCGGGCGGTTATGCCAGCTTTGGTGTCGTTGTCACGCAAATTGTTGTACTGGATGCCGTTTTTTCCCTGGATGCGGTCATCACGGCGGTTGGCATGGTAGACCAGTTGCCCGTCATGATGGCTGCGGTCATCATATCCATCGGTGTCATGCTGGTCGCCTCCAAGCCGCTGACCCGCTTCGTGAACGCGCATCCCACCGTTGTCGTTCTGTGCCTGAGCTTCCTGCTCATGATCGGCCTGAGCCTGTTCGCCGAAGGCCTGGGCTTTCATCTACCCAAAGGTTATTTATATGCCGCGATAGGCTTCTCTATCATGATTGAGGCCCTGAATCAAATTGCCCGACGCAATATTGTCCGGGAACAGGCCCGTTTCCCCATGCGTGAGCGCACTTCAAAGGCGGTTCTTCGTCTGCTGGGTGGACGCCAGTCACAAGAGGAACACATCGGTGAGCTGGCCAATACGCCCGAATCCATACTACCCGCCACCTTTGCACCTGAAGAACGCAGCATGGTCAGCGGTGTGCTGACGCTGGCCGAACGCAACGTGCGCTCCATCATGACGCACCGCTCCGATATCTCATGGGTGAATCTGGATGAAGATCCTGAAAAGATCCGTAAAAACTTGCTTGAAGTGCCCCATGGTTACTTTCCGGTCTGCCGCGGCTCAATTGATAATGTTATTGGGGTGGCCCGCGTGAAAGACTTGCTTGGCGACCTGATCCGTGATGGCAAAATTGATGAAAAAAACAGCCTGCGCACCCCGATTTACGTGCCGGAATCCATCACTGCCATCAACCTGATCGAAACCTTGCGCCGGGCCAGCGGACAAATCGTTCTGGTTAGTGACGAGTTCGGTGAACTCCTGGGCGTGGTCTCGCCGATTGACATCCTTGAGGCGATTGCCGGTGAGTTTCCCGATGAAGACGAAACCATGGAAATCCAGGCCACCGGACCAGGACAATGGACGGTGGCAGGCAGTGCTGACCTTCATCAACTGGAGATTGCACTGCAAACAGAAGGACTTGTTAGCGTTGAAGGCGACTACGCATCCCTGGGGGGTTATATGATCAGCCGATTTGGTCGCCTGCCCATAGAGGGCGAAACCCTGATACATGAGCAGTTTGAGTTACGAGTGGCAAGCATCGAAGAACAACGCATTGGAACCGTTAATATACGCAGGCTTGAGCATGCCGACTCAATCGAAACCTGAGAGATTCATGATTGTTCAAGGGATTTGTATTGATATAGAGTAATTGAATACAGCTTGGTTCATCGCTGTTTTTTATTTCGGTAATAACAGCAAGGCTGTCATACCAATGTAATAGGCTGCACCTAGAATGAAATCGTTTTCTGAAAACGATTTCATTCAATCAACCTATCAACCATGAAGCAACGTAGCGACCGTATTTCCATACTAGACATTGCCACCCATGCCGGTGTGTCACCGGCAACCGTTTCACGGGTTTTCAATTCACCCGAACAGGTCAGTGAACCCACCCGGGAACAGGTTTTGCATGTCGCCCGGGAACATGGCTACCGCCCAAATGCTTCTGCCAGAACCTTACGCACACAACGCAGCCGGGTTTTGGGTGTGGTGTTGCCAACCCTGAACAACCCCGTCTTCACGGAATGCCTGCAAGGCATTGCGCAAGCTACAGCGACACATGGCTACGCCATCATGCCGGCCACAACAGAATATAAAGTCAACCACGAAATAGAGGCGGTAGCACAGTTGCAGGCCTTTGGCGTGGATGGCGTGATTCTGGTAGTTTCCGATGCCCAATCCTCAAGGGCCGTTGAACGGCTGAAAACAAGCAAAACTCCCTATACGCTGTTATACAACCGCCACCCCGATCATCCCTGTGTATCGGTTGAAGGCGAATTGGCCGTTCATGAACTGGTACAGAAAATGGTTCATCTTGGTCACACCCGTATTGCAATGGTATGCGGACAATTAAAAGCCTCTGATCGGGCACAGCAGCGTTATGCCGGTTTTGTGACAGGCATGAAACAGGCAAGACTTGAGCCCGCCGAATTGATCGAGGTGCCCTTTGTAGAAACCGCTATTGAACAAATTTCAGTTTCCCTGAAACAGAATAATCGTCCTACCGCCTTGATCTGCTCCAACGACCTGTTGGCCATACGCGCCATTCGTGCCGCACACCAGTGTGGCCTGCGTGTTCCCCAGGATATCAGCGTAACCGGTTTTGACGGCATACAGCTTGGCCAAGACCTGACGCCTGCCCTGTCCACCATCTCACAACCCAACTACGAAATGGGACGCCAAAGTGTTCTGTTGCTTGTAAAGGCCATTAATGAAAGCCGAGCTCCCGAATCACGGGAAAGCCTCACACTGGCCTGTCAGTTTCAATGGGGTGAATCCTGTGCGCAGGCCCCTGCTCCACACTGCGCTAATACGTAACATACCTGTTAACTTCCCACTCAACTTGGAGATTACGATGTCCAGTCTTTTAAAACGTTTCGCACAAGCCAGCGTACTTGCGCTTGGATTTACGGCTTCTGCGGCATCAGCACAAACCGCTATCTGTTACAACTGCCCTACCGAATGGGCCGATTGGGGTACCCAGCTCAAGGTCATCAAGGAAAAAACCGGCATTGCCATTCCGCCTGACAACAAAAACTCCGGGCAATCACTGGCACAACTGGTGGCAGAAAAATCCAACCCGGTGGCGGATATTACCTATCTGGGCATTTCATTTGCCGTACAGGCGCAAAAAGAAGGCGTGCTGGACACCTACAAGCCGGTTCACTGGGAAGACATCCCGGCAGACCTGAAAGACCCTGACGGCCACTGGTTTACCACCCATTCCGGCACCATGGGCTTCATGGTCAATGTGGATGCCCTGGATGGCAAACCCATTCCCCAGTCATGGCAAGATCTGCTCAAGCCCGAATACAAGGGCCTGGTTGGCTATCTTGACCCCTCTTCCGCTTTTGTCGGTTATGTCGGTGCGGTTGCTGTCAACGAAGCACTGGGCGGTTCGCTGGAGGATTTCACGCCCAGCATCAATTACTTCAAATCCCTGCAAGCCAATGAACCCATCGTTCCCAAGCAGACATCCTATGCACGCCTGCTTTCCGGTGAAATCGGCATTCTTCTGGATTATGACTTCAATGCCTACCGCGCAAAATACAAAGACCAGGCCAATGTGGAGTTTGTGATTCCCGCAGAAGGCACGGTTGCCGTTCCCTACGTCATGGGCCTGGTTGCCAATGCACCGCATGCCGACAACGGGCGCAAGGCCCTTGATTTTGTCATGTCCGACGAAGGCCAGGCTATCTGGGCCCGTGCTTTCCTTCGCCCGGTACGTGCGCAAGCCATGCCCAAAGACGTTGAAGCCAAGTTCCTGCCCGCCGCCGATTATGCCCGCGTCAAAGCCATTGACTATGGCCGCATGGCTGAAGCACAACGCGGATTTTCTGATCGTTACATGAAAGAAGTGCGCTAATCACATGCGCTTGCACCAACATGTATTGAAAGAAGGGATGAAATGAACCGGAATAAAAAAACATCAGGTCAGGCTGTTGCTGCAAAGCGGCATAACCCTGTCCTGCTTGCTTGCCTTGCGCCCGCAACGGCTTTCTTTGCCGCTTTCTGGTTACTGCCCGCAGTGTTACTGGTGGCCTTGCCGGCAGAAAAAGGCTGGCAAACCTATTTCATTGTTTTAACCGACTCACGATACATGTGGAGCATGATCAATACCCTGCTGCTATCACTAGCCACCACAGTATGCACTTTGATGATTGGCGGTGCAGTCGGTGTCTATCTGGCACGCCGGCGTTTTGCCGGCCGCCAGATGCTGCTTTCCCTGTTAACGGCACCACTGGCTTTTCCCGGTGTCATCATCGGCTTTTTCATTATTTTACTGGGTGGCCGCCAGGGCTGGTTTGCCGATATCGGCAGTGCCCTTGGCATGGGCCGCATCACTTTTGCCTACGGGCTCACTGGCCTGTTCCTGGGATACCTGTACTTTTCCCTGCCACGTGCCATCGCCTCTTACACGGCAGCAGCCGAATCCATGGATACCCAGCTGGAAGAAGCGGCCAGGGTACTGGGCGCCTCACGCTGGGAAATCACCCGCGACGTCTGGTTGCCGCAACTGGCACCCACCACGGTAGCCTGCGGGGCGATTGTTTTTGCTACCGCCATGGGCGCATTTGGCACTGCCTTTACGCTATCCAGCAAGTTTGAAGTGGTGCCCATTACCATTTACAATGAATTTACCAACTACGCCAATTTTGCCCTTGCCGCATCGCTTTCCATTACCCTTGGGCTCGTTACATGGGCTGTGCTGTTTTTTACCCGTGTTTCCGGTACGGTTTCTTCAGGAACATAGGTAAGCCATATGAATGCCCAATCACAAAAACCGGCCCCGTTTCTTTTTTTCATTACTCTGGCTGTTTGCCTGTTCATGTTCGTGCCCGTGATTATTTCCATCATGGCGGGCCTGGTCAACAATTACCGTATCGGCCTTGAAAGCGGCCTGACCCTGCGCTGGATTAACGAAGTCTGGTCTATATACGGTTCAACAGTAAGCGCTTCTATCTTGCTGGCGTTGGCCTGTGTTATCTGCACGCTCCTGCTGGGCGTGCCTTGTGCCTATGCCCTGGCACGCAGCAAATCACGTTGCGCCCGTGCCTTTGAAGAAACCCTGATGTTGCCGGTTGCCGTACCCGGCCTGGCGACTGCACTGGCACTTATTCTTGCTTATGGCAACATTAATTTCTTGCGCCAAAGCTATGGTTTTATCCTGATCGGGCATGTCCTGTTCACCCTGCCCTTCATGGTAAAAACTGTTTCTTCGGCATTCCAGCGGCCCGACCTGCTGGCGATTGAAGAAGCCGCCCGTACCTTGGGTGCCTCATTCACCCAGCGTTTCCTAGGCGTGCTGGTGCCTGCCGTTTTCCCGTCTATTCTGGCCGGCATGCTTATGGTTTTTACCCTATCGATTGGCGAGTTCAACCTGACCTGGATGCTGCATACCCCCCTTACCAGAACCCTTCCGGTAGGCCTGGCAGACAGTTATGCCTCTATGCGGATTGAAGTAGGCTCAGCCTACACCCTTATTTTCATTCTGGTCATTTTGCCCATACTCTGGCTGCTGCAAGGGTTTGCAAACTGGGCGCAGAAACGCTATGGCACTTAACCCCCTTCACCCCAGACCAAACACCGGCACTTACCGGAGCATTAAATGATTATTGAAAAAACCCGCATTGACATTATTGACTGCGCCAAAACCTACCCCGACGGAACACGTGGCCTGAAGCCCGTCAACCTTACCATCCATCCCGGTGAAGTAATTGCCCTGCTGGGACCTTCGGGTTGCGGCAAGACAACATTGCTACGCCTGCTGGCGGGGCTGGAAACCGCCGATGCCGGCAGTAAAATCCTGTTTGCTGGCAGGGACGTAACCCGTTTGCCCGTTGAAAAGCGCGACATTGGCATGGTTTTCCAAAGCTACGCCCTGTTCCCGCAAATGTCGGTAGAAAGCAATATTGCCTATGGTCTGAAGGTGCGGGGAGTTCCTGCCAGCGAGCAACGTAAAACAGTTGGAGAACTTATTGATCTGGTTCACCTGAACGGGCTAGAGAAAAAACGCCCCGGTGAATTGTCGGGCGGCCAACGCCAGCGTGTTGCCCTGGCCCGCGCCGTTGCCATCAAGCCGCAGGTGCTGTTACTGGACGAACCCCTGGCCGCTCTGGACGCCAAACTGAAAGAAACCCTGCGTGATGAATTGGCCGACTTGCTGCGTCGCCTGGGCATTACTGCCGTGCATGTTACCCATGACCAGCAGGAGGCCTTGGCCATTGCCGACCGCCTTGCCATCATGAGTGCCGGTGAAATCATCCAGGTTGGTGATGGGGAATCATTGTATCGCAAACCGGCACATCCTTTTGTGGCGCAATTCCTGGGCCGGGTCAACCGGATTGAACGTGATGAAAACGCCATATTTCACGGACTGATTTCATTTGGTGATGTGGCGCTTTCCTGCCCCGATCATTTAAAATCACAAACTGCCGTGCTGCTGCGCCCTGAAGATATCAAGCTTGTCCCTGCCATTGAAAGCCTGCCGCAGGTCACCATAGAGCGGCGGGCATTCCTGGGCGACCGGGTACAGTTGCAATTGAAAACCCATAATCAACAGGTTTTAATGGCAGAACAGCCTGGCGATACCGTTTTCAGGGTTGGTGAAACCGTCAGTCTTCATATCGATACCATCCGCCTCATGCCTGCCAATAACCATTAAGCAAACGTTAAACCATGACAATCATTGCCCAACTGACCGACCTTCATATTCGCGAACCCCAAAAGCTGGCTTACGGCCGTCTGGACACCGCCCCTTACCTGCGCACCTGTGTTGAGTCAGTACTGGCATTGCGCCAGCAGCCTGATGCGGTTGTACTGACCGGTGACTTGACCGATTTCGGCCGCCCGGCTGAATACGCCCATTTGCGTACCCTGCTTGCCCCTCTCGAGATGCCTGTCTATTTTCTGCCCGGCAACCACGATGACCGGCAGAATCTGCGTGCAGCGTTTCCCGAACATCATTACCTGCAAAATGGCGAGTTTATCCAGTATGCGGTGGATATCGGTGAACTGCGGCTGATTGCGCTTGACACGGTCATCCTGCAACAAAGCGGGGGAGAACTGTGCAAGGCACGACTGCAATGGTTACAAGAAACCCTGGAAGCCAGTGAAGGCCAACCGGTTGTCATTGCCATGCATCACCCGCCATTCCGGACACTGATCGGACATATGGATAAAATTGGATTACAAAACGGGGCAAACGAACTGGAAGCGATAGTATCTCAATACAACAATATCGAACGTATCATTTGCGGTCACCTGCATCGCATTATTGATGTGCGCTTTGGTGGAACAATAGCTTCTACGGCCCCTGCGCCCGCTCATCAGGTCACCCTGGATCTGGATGACAATGCCGAATCCACCTGGATACTGGAGCCCCCAGGATTCCGATTACATGCCTGGGATGCACAAAACAGGGTCTTGGTATCACACTTGGCCGCATCCGGAAAGTTTGAAGGCCCCTATCCGTTTCATGAAGACGGGGTATTGATCGATTGATGACCTTTCATACCATTTTTGTCAGGCCTGCCAATGAAACTCCGGCTGTCATACCATCGTAACCGACCAAGGCTAGGCTTCTTCCTTTCAACCATAAACAGCTACCTGACATGATCCTTTCTCTTGATGATATTCAATCCCTGTTTGAAAAACACGGTGCCTCGCTTTACGGTGGCGAAGCCGTTACCCAACTGGAACATGCCCTGCAAACAGCGGCTCTGGCCGAATCGGAAGGGGCACCCCATTCCCTGATTGCCGCTGCACTTTTACATGACCTGGGCCATATCATTCAGGTACAGCAGCAGGAAAGCGCCGAGCTTGACCAGGAAACAGACCACCGTCACCAGGTCTTTGTCCTTCCATTTCTGCAGGAAAGCCTGCCTGCGTCCGTGCTTGAACCCATCCGCATGCATGTCGATGCAAAACGCTGTCTGTGCGCTATTGATGAGACCTATTTTTCCACCCTGTCACCAGCATCAGTGCACAGTCTTGAATTGCAGGGCGGAATATTCAGTGAAGACCAGGTTGAAACATTCATGCAACACCCCTATGCCGTTGATGCCATACGGTTACGCCGGTGGGATGATTTGGCCAAAGTACCTGGCCAACCCACGCCTGACCTCACTCATTTTCTAACCATTGTGGCTAACATTCAGGAAATCCACGCACTGGAAAAACAATAATATTGCCCACCCAGGCAGTCATTGTTCCTTTTGTGAAACAATGTAGCCCATTTTGCCGGTTTTTCAAGGCGGGTGTATTGTGTATAGTGGAATAATACGATTAATCCACCCGTTTCCGGTATAGCAACAAGCCCCATAGGTAAAGCATACCAGCCAGGAGAAAACACATGAGCACAAACACCTCCCCTATCGCCATCACCTGCCCTCGCAAAGTTGAACATATTGTTGCCGGCCAGCCAACCTCTGATGGCGCGGGGGTGAAACTGACCCGGGTGCTTACCCAAAACCTGCAGCGTCGACTTGACCCGTTCCTGATGCTAGACAACTTTGGCAGCGATAAAGCCGACGACTACATTGCCGGTTTCCCCGACCACCCGCACCGTGGTTTTGAAACGATCACCTATATGATTGCCGGACGCATGCAACACCGTGACAGCGCCGGAAACGAAGGCCTGCTGGAAAATGGCGGCGTGCAGTGGATGGTAGCTGGCAAGGGTGTCATCCACTCGGAAATTCCGCAACAGGAAGAGGGCGTCATGGAAGGCTTCCAGCTGTGGCTGAATCTTCCTGCCCGTAACAAAATGACCCAACCTTGGTACCGGGATATCAAAGCCGAAGAGCTGCCCAAATTCAGTACCCCGGAAGGCGTTGACGTTACGGTGATTGCCGGTGGCAGTCATGGTGTTGCCGGTGCCGTTACACGCGAAGTGACCAAACCGCTCTACCTGGATCTGCATATGCCAGCTGGCAGCCGTTTCGTACAACCCCTGCCCGCCAGCCATAATGCCTTTGTTTATGTTTATCGTGGGGAAGTGTCCATTGAAGGAAAAACGGTACCGGTGCAACGCATGGCTATTCTGGAAAACCAGGCACAGGCCGATGGTGTGGTGATTCAGGCCAGTGCCGACACCCGGGTACTGCTGATTGCCGGCCAGCCCCTGAATGAACCGATTGCCCAATATGGACCTTTTGTCATGAATACCCAGGAAGAACTCTATCAGGCCTTGCAGGATTTTCGTGATGGCAATTTTGCGCAAACAGCCTGATATCCGATGTTATGATACTCAGGATCGTTCAGACGGTAACGTCAATCGGCGGGTCATTCCAATGATCCGCTTTCATTTACACCCGGTGCGTTCCCGGGATTCTTGAGTCAATCCCCCTAAAGGTAGAGGCTTCCTGCACAATATGATGAACAATAGCAATAACCGGCCTTCAGGCAAGCAATACAACAATAACCCCAGACAGCCCGGCGGATCGCAATTGCCGCAGCGTAAATTCTGGCTAATCATCCTGCTGATCCTCGCGGTCAATTATCTGGCAACACAATGGTTTTTACCGGGTGACAACAAGGCCATAACAGTTCCATACACCACATTCAAAGAGCAGGTTGCCAAGGGCAATGTCCAATCCATTCACAGCCAGGGACAAACCATACAGGGTCAATTCAACGATCCGGTCAGCCTGCCTGCCACCAACAGCGCAGGCCAACAAACCGCATCAGAACCGCCACGCAATGTCACGACGTTCTCCACGGTGGTGCCAGACTTCGCCGATCCAGGGCTTGAGACCTTTCTGGCCAGCCATAATGTCAATATCAGCGCTGTGCCCATCCAGACCGGCAGCTCCCTGAGTAACCTGTTGTTTGGCTTTGGACCGGTACTGCTTATTATCCTGTTTTATGTATGGCTGTACCGTCGTGCCTCAAAACAGGCCGGCGGCGCCCTGGGCGGCAATATGTTTGGCCTGGGTAAAAGCAAAGCCCGCCGGTATGACCATGATCAGGCTAAAAAAATCACCTTTGAGGATGTCGCCGGTATTGATGAAGCTGAAAACGAGCTGGTTGAAATTGTTGACTTCCTGAAAAACCCCAAAAAATACACCGTACTGGGTGCCACTGCCCCAAGAGGCATATTGCTGGTGGGTGCACCGGGTACCGGCAAGACGCTGCTGGCCAAAGCCGTGGCTGGCGAAGCCAATGTTCCTTTTTTCTCGATGAGCGGTTCCGAATTTGTTGAAATGATTGTAGGTGTTGGCGCCGCCCGTGTCAGGGATTTGTTTAAACAGGCCCGTGAACATGCGCCCTCCATTATTTTCATCGATGAAATCGACTCCATCGGCCGTGCACGGGGCCAGGCTGTGCTTGGCGGTGCCAGCGAACAGGAACAAACCCTCAACCAGATCCTGACTGAAATGGATGGTTTTTCGGGCAAGGAAGAAGTGATTGTGCTGGCTGCCACCAACCAACCCGATATTCTTGACAAAGCCCTGCTAAGAGCTGGCCGCTTTGACCGCCGGGTCGTGGTGAACCTGCCCGACAAAACCGGTCGCGAAGCCATTTTACAGGTTCACACCCGAGACAAACCCCTGGCGCAAGACGCGGATTTAATGGAAGTGGCCGCCTCTACACCGGGTTTATCAGGAGCAGACCTTAAAAACCTGAGCAATGAAGCGGCGCTGCTGGCGGCCAAACGTGGACAACATGAAATCCACCTGAAAGACTTTATCGATTCCCTTGAAAAAATCATTCTGGGCCCCGAGCGTCCCATTATCCTGAGCCCGGCTGACCGTGAGCGGATTGCCTATCATGAAAGCGGTCATGCCATTCTGGGACTGGTCGTGCCCGGTGCCGATCCGGTCAATCGGGTCAGCATCGTGCCACGTGGTCAGGCCTTGGGGGTAACCTACCAACGGCCGCCAGCAGACCGTTACAATTACCCCGAAGCCTATTTACGGGCACGTATTATTGGCATGCTGGGCGGACGGGCTGCCGAAGAGATCGTTTACGGCACCAAAACCACCGGCGCTGAAAATGACATTGAACAGGTTACCGAACTGGCGCAAAACATGGTTACCCGCTGGGGCATGAGTGAAAAGCTGGGCATGGTAAAACTGGCCGCCCGCCAGAACCCTTACCTGGGAGTTGCACAACGGCAGCTTGATTCGGTCAGTGAGCAAACCGCAGCCCTGATTGATGAAGAAGTGCATAAAATCATTAATGAGAGCCACGAACAGGCCAAACAATTGCTACGCGATCATCGCCAGCAACTGGATGCCCTGGTTGCCGCCCTGCTTGAGCAAGAAACCCTGGACGAACGGGAAATACTGGATGTTACCGGTTTGCCACCTGCCCCCGCCTTGAAAGATTTGCCTAATCAGGCCAAACTTGAAAGTTGAAACTAAAACCATTTTTCGGCTGGCCAAGCCGGTCAGCCGCACAGACCCACCCCTGAACCCGCTGTATATTTCGCTTTATTTTCATGCCATTAACAAACAACACCAAGTGTGGTATAATACCATGTTGTCGTCGCTATGATGGCGTAATATTGAACGGGTATCATTAATCCAACCACTTGCTCCTCAAGTGCTAACCGCTTATTCATCGGGCATTAAATTTTTAATGCTTAAAGAATTTCACCCAGTCCCTGACTAACCCCCAGGCAGCTATACGCTATACATCTTTTCCCCTTGCGGAAAAAATACGCTACATCCCGATACCCGCCAGCGCCACGGCGCCTATCCATGCATACTGCTTGTTTAAGCTTGCGGCCCCGCCCGTTCATGCATGTTATTTTTCAATCACACAGGAGATTTATCTATGGCCAAAGAAGCATTAATAGAAATGAATGGCATGGTAACCGAAGTGCTACCTGACTCCCGCTTTCGCGTCACACTGGATAACGGCCACCCGCTTATCGCCTACACCGGTGGCAAAATGCGCAAACACCACATCCGTATTCTGGCCGGTGACAAAGTGTCACTTGAAATGTCACCTTACGACATGAACAAAGGCCGCATTACCTTCAGGCACCTGCCCGGTCGCCCGGCAACTGGCGCTACCACTGGCAACAAGTCGCGCAATCGTCGCTAAAACCCAGCCAACATATTAAACCCACATGTTCTTGACCAACAACAAACCTCCGTTAAAAAACGGAGTTTGTTTGTTATTCAGGCAGTCTGGCCAAGCCGGTTCAGCGTACCATCTGGCATCAATAGCCAAGCGCCAACACCCGGCAATTTGTTCATAACGGTTTTAATATTATCTAAAGACATAACTGAAAATGCGGTTGACAGTGCATCCGCGGTTGTTGCATTGGGTGCCCGCACTGAAACACTTCGATATGCCGGCTGGCAGGCACCAGTGACTGGATTGAACAGATGGGTAAATTTACCCGCCTCATCAAACATCGTGCCATAGCCCCCCGAGGTGGAAAGCGCCTCATTTTTTAGTGGTATTGTTGCCAGGATTTGCCCTGCCTGTTCAGGGTTACGGATACCGGCTTTCCAGTCTGGCCCGCTATCTGTCACATCCAGCCCCCGGATTTCACCCATGTCCACCAGCGACCGCTCCAGCCCCGCCTGGCGCAGCAACTGCGTGACACGGTCGGTAATATAACCCTGTGCGATGCCATTCAGGGTCAAAGCCATTCCCGGCACTAGAAATCCGACACGCTGGTCTTCAATATAAATCTGTCGATGGTTGACCAGTCCAAGCACACGCCTGACTTCTGCCGCATCGGGTTCACTTGTGATGCCCGGGTTCCGGATAAAATGTTCGGCATACAATTTCCACAAAGACTGTACGCTAGGATCAAACGCACCCGAAGTAAGCGTACTGAAATATTTGCTATCACTTAGCAAACGTATAAAATCGGCCGGAGGATTATCAATGAATCCCTCCCGGTTTAACCGGCTTAAAACGCTGTCTTCCTGGTATAAACTGAATATTTTTTCCAGCCGGCGCACCTCTGCCACAGCCAATTCAATTAACTGCCGGGCTTTTTGTGCACTAACATGATAAATATGCAACTCGGCATCTGCTCCCAAAGCAATACCACGCCAAACTACCGGTTCAAGTGTCATGGCCGAAGCCTTGCGCACCATCCATGGCGTCATGCCAAGCCCGGCCGACGCGGCAAATATGCCAATAAAACGACGACGTGATGGTGTAAATGTTTTCATTTGTTTGCTCCATTTGGAAGAGGAGAACCAGTAACAGGCGCCCGAATCACACTATCGTAATTCAGGATATAGTCTTCGGGCATAGTGGAAAATGTCACAATGCGACCGCCATGTTTTTCAACAAAACCCTGGGCTATGGCTTCATCACTGAAAGGCATGGCATCCTCAACACCCATACCACCCACAAAGCGGCTTTCTATAACATAAAACGCCTTGCGGGCATCTATCCAATGGTCATTGGCTCCTGGCTGGTTCCAGTCGCTAACGGCGCCTGCATCATTCACATAAAGGGCACTCAGGCCCTTGGGCTCTTCGGGCAACAGGGTGTAGGCAAACACCTGCTGGATGGTTGAAAACCACACGGGCTTGTCTGAGCCCCTGACGAAAATCTGGCCTTTGGGCCCTGCATGTTCCAGCATACCCATAGAGCAGTAATGGCCAATGGCGTCTGAAGTAACGGCTAACGGCGCAGGGGGATTCCCTGGCTGGCTGCTATCATTGCCACAACCGGCAAGCAAGGCTGAAACCAGCAATATTCCGGAAAAAAGCAATCGTTTCATATCTGTTTCTTCTTGAAAAAGAAAATGGCAAAACAAAATGGCACCACAATCCACAACAACTGGGCCAGCATCAGAACCGGACGCCCCAAACTGACCTGGTCGCTTAACCCGGCCATACCGGCATACATGGCAATATTTTCATACCCGGTCAGGTTCAGCAAACGATAAACATCGGAAGGGTTGAACAATAAAATGGTATTAACCATTGAAGCCGTAATATTCTGTTGGGTATCGGCCACCAGGGCACCCAGCAGTGCCATATCAAAAATAACCACAAAGAAAAGCCAAACGCCAATCGCAATACCGGCGGCGGTGGCACGCTCGCGAACCAGGGTGCTAATCAAGTAACCCATAGACAAAAAAGACGCGCCCAATAAAATACTGGCCACGATCAAAAGCACAAATGGTTCCCATGCGCTAATATCCACCGTTCCATGGGCCAGTTGCAAGGCAATGCCGGCCAGGCCATAGCCAATGGTAGTGGCCAAAGACAAAATAACCAAATGCCCAATAAACTTGCCAATCACAATCTGCCAGCGGCTTACCGGGTAGCTAAGCAACAAAGCCATGGTGCCACGGTCAACCTCGCCAACAATGGCATCATACGAAAGCAGCATGGCAATAAGGGGAATCAGGAAAATAGACAGGCTTGATAAGCTAACAACGGTAACCGTCAGCGGATCAACCTTGACGGCCCCCGTGGGCGAGCTGCCCAAAAAACCCAAAGACAGGGCCAGCATCGCAAGCAGCACTGTCGTGGCAAGCACCCAACGGTTGCGCATGCCATCACGGATTTCCTTACCGGTAATAATAAAAACTGCGTTCATACATCTTCCCTCCGCAGGAAGTGTGCATACATATCATCCAGGCTGGGTGTATGTATTTCAATATTATCAATTCCATCGATATGGCCCAAACTGCAGATTGCCTGAACCTTGTCCTCTTCAGTGCAATGCAGTTCAAAACTGGATTCATTATGCCGGTACCATGCCTGTGAAAGCTGCCCTGCACTCTTGCCGTGCTCCGACAACTGGATACGGATACGGATGGGCAAGCCGCTTTGCTGGCGTAATTCGGACATGGTGCCATCGGCAATTTTTTGCCCGTTTTTCATTACGACAATACGGTCAGCCTGGCCATCCAGCTCGGCCAGGGCGTGAGTACTTAACAAAACGGTTGAACCCTGATTACGCAACTCGGTCACGATTTCATAAAACATTTGCCGGGAGGCCGGATCAAGCCCGGTCGTGGGCTCATCAAACAGCAATACCTTGGGCTTTCCAAGCAAAGCCTGGGCCAGGGCCAGGCGCTGGCGCATGCCTTTGGAATAAGTACCCACACGACGTTTGGCGGCCTGGGAAATGCCCACCCGCGAGAGCAAGGCGTGATTGGCTGACAGAGGCTGTTTTTTCAACCGGGCATAAAAGTCCAGTGTTTCAGTCCCGGTAAGGGAAGGATGCAAGGCAACCGTTTCAGGCAAATAACCAACCTGGCCACGCACCTGTGAAGCCGCCCGGCTGGCAGCATCATGTCCCAACAGCTGGACCTGGCCCTGGGTGGGATGAATCAGGCCCAATATTAATTTGATCAGGGTACTTTTACCGGCACCATTGTGGCCTGCCAATGCTACGCATTCACCGGCTTTTAACTGCAGGTCAACATTATCTACAGCCTTCTGTTTGGCATAGGCTTTCGTGACACCCGACAATGTAACGTGATACTTGCTCATTGCATTTCCTTGTATTTCTTCAGTGAGGGTGTTTCGGGCATTTTCATGATGGGTGCACTGTCAATCACGCCACCGGGCAAAATGGCCGGGAACTGCGACTGTGCCCACCGGACAACTGAAACGGCAGGACTGTTTAACAACAAACGCGATGCCGGTGCCCGCCAGATCACCTGATCAATCACATCATTGGGTCGATAAGCCGTATCGGCAATCCCGTCACCATCAAGGTCAAAGGCACTGTTATCACTCCAGTAATTTCCCCGGCCATCAGCCGACCATTCGTCATAACGGGTACCCACATACTTGACCTGGTTCTGGTTGCCAATAAAGGCATTTTCACTAATCCTGTTTCCCTGCGCGGCACCCGTGTAATGAATGCCTATATCGCAGCCTTCAAAATGATTTCCCTTGATAATATTATTATTGGCGTTGTAAAAATAAACGCATTTTTCTGCGTTGACCATGGTGTTTCCGGAAATTTCCGAACCATTGGCATAGTTCATCATCAGCGCCTGGTCACGGCTGTTAAAAGCAATATTATCTTTAACCTTCAACCGTTCTGAGAACATGATGGCATAGCCAATATCATTGTCAACTGAGATATTCCCGCTCACTTCGCTGTCATTCGTATACATGTAATGAACACCGTAACGCAAATCGCTAAAGCGGTTACCGGAAAAAACATTTTTTGTGCTGGTGTTGGAGAAAATACCATCACGCCCCAGGGAAATATCATTGTCGATTATCCTGGAGCCCGGTGCATTCCATAAAGTAACGCCATTGCCCCGTTCCGACACCCGCAATTCAGTAGTCCCCACGATCTTGTTATTACGTACCAGGGCATCATGAGGCCCCCACACATACACGCCAACGGAATTGTCCAGGACGTTATTGTTCTCAATCAGGGCTTTGGTAGCGGTTTTATCCAAAAAAATCCCTGCATCCATGTCTGGCAGGCTAAGGCCCGACAGGGTAACCGTGAGGTTACGAATCACAACATCGGGGGCTTGTACCCAAACTGTGCGCCCTTGCCTTTCACCTTTCACAATCGCAGAACGATCGGCAGGTCCTTCAAGCACAAGGGGTTTATCAATAACTACATTGCCATTGTATTCTCCAGGAGCCAGACGCAAAACATCACCAGCGGCAGCCTGTGCAATGACCTGTTGCAGGTCATTGCCTGGAGAAACCGGAATGACGGCAGCCTGGCTGACCGTCAAAAACCCAATGCCGGCCAGCATCACACTGGCCGACATTAGCCGCCTTTCTTTCAAAATTGCGGAATCAAACATACAACAATCAGGCGGTTTTCTTAGGATGAACCATCATCTGGCCTGACATTTCCATGTGCAGGGCGTGGCAGAACCATTGGCAATAATACCAGTGAACACCCGGCATTCCAGCCACAAACGTCACGGAAGACGTCGCCTGTGGGCCAATTTCCATGGCAATACCGTGGCCTTCAAGAGTAAAGCCGTGCGTCAAGTCTTCAATGGTTTCCATATTGGTCACTACAACCGTGACTTCATCACCCTGGTTAACCTCGAACTGCGGCACACTGAACATGGGTGCAACTGCAACCATATAAACACGTACCTTGTTACCATCACGAATGACCTTGGCAGCGGTTTCCAGCTGGACTCCGTCTTTTTCCGCCATTTTACGGGCATCTTCCCACATCGGGTCATTACGGTCCCAAATGTGTTTGGGATGTACTTTACTGCGGTGAACCAGGCACATATCATGCGGTTCGGCAAAACTTGGGCCATCATGAACCAATTTCATCTCATCACCTGAAATATCAATCAACTGATCATTTTCAGGTTTTAAAGGGCCAACGTTCAGGAAACGGTCTTTAGAAAATTTATTCAGGGACACCAGCCATTTACCATCAGCTTCTTTGGTCTCACCCATGGTGGTGTGATTGTGACCAGGTTGATAGTGAACATCCAGTTTCTGAATAATGGGATCAACGTTCTCACCCGCGAAAGCACGTTTGGCCAGATCAATATTCCATTTAACCATCTGACTGTCAATAAACAGGGTGGTATATGCATTGCCACGACCATCAAAGGCAGTATGCAACGGACCAAGACCCAGCTGGGGCTCAGCTACCACACAATCACGCGGTTTGATTTTATCGTCAAAAAGGTCATCCAGCTTGGTGACATCCAGTACAGTAACCGTAGGTGAAAGCTTGCCGTTCAGGACAATATGAACACCATCAGGCGCGGCATTACATCCGTGTGGGGAATTAGGAACGGGAATATAACGGGTATATTTGGAACCATGACGGCCATCAATTACAGGCACACCATTAATTTCCTTGAAGTCGCCATTTTTAACGGCCTCTTCAATGCGCTTGATATTGAAAACAACCACCCAGTCCTGCTCGTTTGCCGAGGCATCCTGAACGTTAAGGCCTTTTTCAGAGTTATAGCAGGTAGAGAAAGAATATTTACCCTGGTAATCGGCATCACCATTATCCAGGTTACCGTCAACCATCACTTGCCAGGCCACTTTCATGGTGTCGCCATCAATCCCGGAATAAACTGCCCAGAAATTTTTCTTGGGATCGTCCAGGAGTGTGCCATCATTAGGCACAGGAACAATATGCTCGCCGTTGGCAAACACATAGCCTGTACGTGGATAACGCTGAGGACGCAGACCGTGCACACCCGATACGTTCGGAACTTCCAGTATCTTGTCAGTTTTCATGACATCGCAGCGGATACGGGCTACGCGATTATTGGCTTTATCGTTAATGAAAACATAGCGACCGTCATAGGTCTGGTCGGTAAATGACATATGCGGGTGGTGTGCATCACCGTTAGGCAGCACAGGCATATTCGTACTTTCCAGATAAGCCCTGGTTTCCGGTGTCAGGTTTTCATTCAGGATTTTACGGCTTTCGTTGGTCCGCCCCCAACCCGTAGCACTACACATGTTGAAAACGGGAATCCTCACCAGTTCGCGCATGGATGGCAGGCCCAGAACCCGAATTTCACCTGATTGACCACTGGAGTTGAAAGCATAATATTCATCAAGTTCGCCCGGCCCCACCTCATATTTAAGACCTTTTTCAGACTTGTCATCTTTTGCAGCCAATGAAGGCAAGTGTGCGCCACCTACCAGACCTGTTGCGCCAGTCAGAGCAGCAGTTCCCAGAAAGGAACGGCGACTCAAACCTACTTTATCCGATTTTTTCTCAGACATAAAAACTCCTTAATAATATGACCCCAGAGTTAATCCCTCTCAGATATCTGTGTCATTACACGGTACAACTACAAAACTGCTTGATAACTCTAATTAATCCGCTTATTGCTCAGTGTTTGTCTTGCCTGCGCCAGGAATAAAACGAATGACGGTTTCAACAGGCAAAGATTGCGGAGGCGGTGCTTTGGTTCTTTTTCTTTTTGAGTTTTTTTGTATCAGATGAGGACATTTTTCTTCATGGTGATACAACATTTGGCAATGCAGGCACTGGATACACTCGTTAGGATCAATTTCTCCTTCAGGGTGAATCGCCTGAACCGGGCATTCATTGGAACACCGCTGGCAAGGATTCCCGCACGTTTTATAGCGTCGCAACCAGTCGAAAACCCGCATTTTGGCTGGAATGGCCAATGCGGCTCCTAGTGGACACAGATAACGACAATAGAAACGCTCAATAAACAGCCCGGCCAACAATAACAGCACGGCAAACAGCACAAATGGCCAGCTTCGGATAAACTTCAGGATAATCGCGGTTTTGAAGGGTTCCACTTCGGCCAGCTGCTCGGCAAGGGAAAGTTCATACAATGAGAAACCGAACAAAACCACAAAAATGACATATTTGATAGCAGCCATCCGGCTATGTATACCATGTGGCACATTGATCTGCTTAATGCCTATTTTCTTGGCAATCCGGTTTAGCAATTCCTGCAATGATCCAAACGGACAGAGCCAGCCGCAGAATGCACCGCGATTCCAGAAAACCATGGAAATGGCCGTCGCACACCACAAGATGAATACAATCGGATCCATCAAGAAGTATTCCCAGCTGAAATCAGTGCGCAAGGAAGTGGTGAAAGTCAGAACATTAACGACGGACAGCTGTGCCTGCGCGTACCAACCGATATAAAACAGGCTGAATGTCAGGAATACCAGACGAAAACGATCATAAAAAACAGGATGTTTTGCCAAGGTTTGCTGGAAAAAGAATATACCCATCAGAATTATCAGGGCAATAACTGTGATAGTGATCTGGACTATTTTGGATTTCCAGATTTGCTTCCATAATGGTTCAGACGCTTCGGCTTCTTCCATGGTTATGGATGTATCTGACTGAGCGGTATCGGTCGTAACCGTTAATGAAGGTCCCCCTGTTTCTGATTCGGCCGTTGCAGGTTTCGAGGCAGTTACAGCAGGAGCAAGCACAAGTGCATCCGGATCAGGCATCGTATAGGCTTGTGGCAATTCGTAATCAAGATCGAAGGTCACAAAAGCCTTTTCTTTCACATTAATAACGCGTTGCACCATTAACTGCAAACGCCAGGGTTCGGTAATCTCAAAAAAGTTTGCAGACTCAGGAACCGTGAACAAGGCTATTTCTTTAATGGAGGGCGCTCCGACTGCCATGAGATCGGCAATTCGCTGATGATTCAGGTCAGTGAAACGGAAACTGTTTTCCTGTTGAATAACCTCGATACGATCAAAAATACCGCCACGCACATAACCGGACCCTTTGAAGGAATAGACACCTTGGCCAGCTACCAAAATGGCCTGTTGCCCGGGTTTGAGCCGGTCTCTCAGATAATTCCACTCCGCATCGCCTAGCAGGCTACGGCCTATTGAGGGAGAACTGACGACAGCAGCATACAAATCAATGAAGGTGTCATTGGGTTCGCCTTTCTCGGGCTTGTTGATTGCCCCCTGACGACCTGACTGTTCGAATGTTTTATTAACTTCCCCAATGGTGACGTGAAGATTTTTTACGGCCCCTTCCTGCAACAAGGTATCCCAGGACTTGATTTCATCTTTACTCATGTCAATCACCCGTTTCTGCACGGGCTCCTGCGCGGCAGTCTGCGTTTCCTGTCGGGGCTTGCCAACATTGTAATGACGGGCAACCGCCATGACCGAACGGGTAATGCTGTCACCGATCACCATCAGAGTTACCGTTGCTCCACTGATAATATCAACGGGAGGAGGAGCACCTGGCCGACGGGGAGTGGTTATCATATTCAACCCAACATACCCCTGAATAAAGGCATCCACCTTTGACTGCGGGATGCCAATCAGGACAATGGGCTCATGATGCTTGACAAGCTTGGCACCCACAATGGTACCCGTATTATCCAGACCAACCACAATATCAATCGGTTTGCTTGAATAGCCTCTTGTATTGACGATATCGGTTGTCAGGTAGACATAGCCGATCTGTTGATTATTGGCGTAGGCCCTGGCTACCATAGGCTTGCCTTCGGCCGGGCCGAAACGATCCGCCCCCGGGAAGACCTCTTCAGGCTGAAGGGTATCCAGAAAATCTGGCAAACGCTGGGCCATTGCAGTAGATACACCAAGAACCGACGCAAAAAGCACAAAAATCATGAGAATTTTTGTGCATAAAACATTAATAACTTGAGATCTGTTTTTTTTCGGGGCCATAAGAAGTCTTCGCACCTGTAAGATCAAACATGCATCATGCTATGAAAGATACGTACGAGACAGGTTGATTTTTCGCAAACCACAGCCTTTCGTCTTGACGCATCAACGTTTTAGTTAACACAAATCAACAAAAACAAAACATTAAACTTATGGTATATTTTTTTATTAAAACTTATGATAAAGAAACTTATAGTTTTTAAATTTAAAAAATAAAATTTATAACGATAATCTTTAAGAAAAATCTGAAAAATCTTGAAAATCCGGATCAATACCTTATTTCAAACAAACCCCATGATTTGAAAATATACATGATTCATCTAAAGACAATCAGCACAAATTGTTAAAATTCAATCTAAAATTAAACAATTAAGTATTCATTGTTATTATTTTTCTCTTAATTTATATATTATTTTTTATTATTGAACACGATTTGTGCCACAAATACTTTACTGGTTTCCACTTATGGCACAAACCATAAAATTATTGTAATTCTGACACCAGCATTGCCACCAATTGCGCTGCCGGCATTTCCCGGGCCAGGTAAGCCGCCTGTCCAGCCCATTGCGCAGCAAATTCAAAGTCGCCCTTTGCATTGGCGGCAGCAATCAGCGCTTTGCCTGCATCATAAGTCATGGGATAGCCCGGCGTGACCAGTTCGCCAGCCATTTCAATATCGGTCATCATGCGGTTAACAATGCCTCTGGCGGCACGCCCTGAAATAACGGTGGTAACGGCCGTGTGCAAGGCTCGCTCGCTTTTCAGGTTGGCACGGTAAGCCGCATTGGCTGATGACTCTGGGCAAAGCACAAAAGCGGTTCCCATTTGGGCAGCACAAGCACCTAGCTTCAGCACAGCCTTAATACCGCTACCATCCATAATTCCCCCTGCCGCAATAACCGGCACACGACAATTTTTAACCAGCAGGCGCACCAGCGCCAGTGTTCCCATGCAAGCATCACCCTGCTCTGGGTTAAACACCCCCCGATGCCCACCCGCTTCATACCCCTGGGCCACAATAAAATCAATCCCGGCCGCCTCTATTTGCCGGGCTTCGGCAAGCGTCGTGGCGCTGGCCAGCAAAGTAATGCCAGCAGCTTTCAGGGCTTGTATATAGCCCGTCGAAGGCAGGCCAAAATGAAAGCTGACAAAGGCGGGCTTAAGCGCCAGCAGCATGTCAAGCATGGGCCGGTTATCAATAAAGGTGTCATAAATTTCATTCAGCTGCGCTGGCGGTGTTGCCCCAAACTCCTCGAACAGGGGCTTCAGGTGGGCCAACCAGGCCTGTTCCTTCTGCGGATTTTGCGGAGTTCGCCGGTGACAAAACACATTCACGTTAAACGGTTTATTGGTTAAGGCCAGGGTTTGCTCAATCATTTGGCGGGCACCTGCCGTATTGACCGCAGCCACGCCCAATGAACCCAAAGCACCGGCATTGGATACCGCCGCAGCCAGGGCCGGTGTGGAAACCCCCGCCATGGGTGCCTGAATAATAGGATATTGAATACCGGGCAATAAAACAGTGCTATCTTCCATGTTGTGGCTATTCCTGAAAACGGTTTGCTGGTTTGTTTTATTATTTAAAATACCATAACGGCTTCAAAAGAGGATTAATCCAATCCCCGCAATATGGTTTTTACCGTATTTGAAAAGTAGGCAATCCGCACTATACTTGCAATACAACAATCATCACCCTGGCGGGCATATTCATGAATACGCCCGTCAGCACACAAAGCAGCGGGACCAAGGAGCCAATTCATGAATGCAACAAGCAACACCAACCAGCTTTTTTCCCTGAAAGACCAGGTTGCCCTGGTCACTGGTGCCTGTAGGGGCCTGGGTTACCAGATAGCCCATGGCCTGGCTAACGCCGGTGCCACCGTTGTGGTACATGCCCGAGACGAGCAACGCGCCAAGGATACCGCCAGTGCATTCAATAACATGGGCCTGTCCGCCAGCTGGCTGTCTTTTGACATCAATGACCACCATTCCCGCCGCGAGGCCTTTTCCCACATAGAAGAACAATACGGGCGCCTTGACATCCTGGTTAACAATGCCAGCATCCGGATTCGTAAAACCCTGCACGACCTTACTCCGGTTGAAATCGAACATATCGTTCATACCAATATCCTGGCCAATATCGGTATTTCCCGCTCGGCCATCGAGCTGATGCGCAAAAACCGCCATGGCCGCATCGTGACCATCAGTTCCATTGCGGGACATGTCATTCGCCATGGTGATTTCATTTACCCCATTACCAAGCAGGCCCTTAATACCATGACCCGTTCCATTGCCGTTGAATATGGTCATGAGGGCATTTTGTGCAATGCGGTTGCCCCGGGCATTTTTGATACCGAACACAATGAATCCCTGGTAAAAGAACCGGAAACCATGCGTAAAATCCAGGAACGCAACCCTCTGCAACGCCTGGGCAAACCCGAGGAAATCATCGGCCCCGTGCTTTTTCTGACTTCCCCTGCCGCCTCCTATATCAACGGCCAGGTCCTGACTGTTGATGGCGGGCTTTCCGTGGCCTTTTAACCGTCATTATCCACCCCAGCCAGCGCGAAGATTTCGATGTTGATTATATTTTCGGGCAGGTGTTTGTACCGGCTCAGGATTTTTCAGGTTCGGGTGGTGTAACCGATTCTTGTGTGGTGCCTGTGCCATCTGGAACAGGCGAACCAGCTTCTGGATCAGGATTCGGGTTTCCAGGGGCAGACAAGTCGGCATCGGGTGCCAGGCTTTCACCAGCGGCTGCTACAGGCATTTGCAAACGCGCCTCTTCCAATTGCAACCTGGCCGTTTCCAGCCGTGCCTGGGCCTCTTCAGCCAACAAGCGGGCTTCATCCGCACGGGCTTTGGCCTCTTCGGCACGCGCCTTGGCTTCTTCGGTTTTCAGACGCGCTTCTTCAGTCTTGAGTTTGGCCAGTTCCACATTAGCCTGCGCTTCTATGGCATTGTTTTTGGCGGCCTCGGCATTCAGGCGGGCGGCCTCTTCTTCAGACTTGGCCTTGGCAGCCAATGATTTCGCTTCAGTTTCCTTGCTTAAAGCTTCTTTTTGGCGCAAGCGGGCCTCATCGGCAATGGCTTTGGCTTCGTCTTTGCGGGCCTTGGCCTCGGCAGCCCGAGCCTGCGCTTCGGCCTGTTTGGCGCGGGCAAGTTCCACTTCAGAGATATCTACCTCACCATGCACTATAGGCGGTCCTTCATTAACAGCAGGCCCCTGGTCACAGCCGGTTAACATACCCGCAACCAGAAACAGCGATACGATTAATGCCTTGCCTGAGCCTTTCATTGAACCCTGCCAAATGAGTGGAAAAAATAAACAATAACAGCTTATAGACGCCGAAACAAGACAGAGGAAAGCAAATTACCTAAACCTGTCCAGGCATTTTAGGGTGCACTTGGGTTTGATCAAGTTTCAGACAAAATATCATTGCACCCGCATCAGGGAGCCAACACCAGTATTTTGGGCTGGCTAGGCACAATTCGCATCCCAAGGGTATTGAAGCCGTTTTGCGTATTGATTGACGTTAAACGGGTCGTTGGCATGCAACGGTTAAGATAGGTAAACGCCCCGGTTTTGGGTGACGAAGGGCCCATTACCAGATGCGAAATCACACCGGTACCAATACCCGGGGTATCCCCCAGCGTAATAGGCGTAATGGTGACCAGGTTATGTACTGGGGCAAAGCAATGCAAGATATTGAAGCACACCGGAATGGCCATAGGGCTCATTGCCATATCAGGGTAAGGAATTGGCAACATGGCCGGCGGTGTCAGGCAAACATCGGGAAACCCCAGATCCATCCCCATCATTTGTGTATTGCTGAACATAGTATTATTTCCTTGATTAATTAAACCGTTTGGCTGAAACCAGCCGTCCAAAGCTCGGCCTTGAACAATTCGCTGTCACATTCAATAGCACCTGGTCGCTGCTTGATGGACTGTTCATCCATAACCGCCCGATGAAACTGGGTCCGGTTGAAAGAAGCCGCATGAAAATCAGCCCCCATCAGGCAGGCATATGAAAAATCGGCATAACCCAACACACTCTGCCTGAACAGTGCCTTTGAAAGTTCTGCCCGATGAAACACCGCCTGCTCCAACAGGGCGCCGGAATAATCCGTTTCCCGGGCCGTGCAATCTACCCAAAGACTGGACCCAAGCCGGGCATTGGCAAACCGCGCACCGGAAACATCCGCTTCGGGAAACAAGGCACACGCACCTGTCACACCCGTAAAATCAGCCTGCGCCAGTTCGCAACCCTTGAAGCTGCTTTGTGTAATGTCTGCGTCCGCAAACCGGATTTCCTGCATTTGGCAATCTATAAACTGGCACATCAGGACCTGCCGGTTTGAGAAATCAAGCCGCTGGCAATCGCTTTCCATGAAAATCACTTTTTCAAAACCCGTGTTTTCAAATACACATTGGGAAAGATCAACTTTGTAAAAAGTGGTTTGTGAAAAAGCGTTATCACTGAAGTCGGTTTCTTCAAGTTTGCATTGCATGAAAACGGCATGATCACTTTTCACCGCCACAATACGACATTGGCTTAAATCACTGTCCTTAAAGGAGACATGAATTAAATCGTTGTCCAGCAATGCGCTACCATTTAACGCAGAGTCTGCCCATATCGACAGCGTCAGGTCTGATTGGCTGATTTTCGCTTCATGCAGCTGGCATTGATTGAATACCGCCTTGTTTAAATTTGACGACTGGATTTGCACCTGATTGAAGATACACTTGCTAAAAGTGGCTTCACACAAATTTGCCCCGGAAAAAACGCAATGCGAAAAATCAACATGCTCAAAAATCATGGCGGACAAATCCAGCCCGCTTAAATCCCTGCCGGCAAATGACTCATCCGAGACACTTTCACCCGTCTCGGACAACCGTTTCAGTTCCTCAAGTTGCATCTTTTAAATCGACTTCTTTACGCATTGGGTAAATATTGGTTTGTTTTGTATAGCTGTTTTGTAAACCCGTTTGCTCATCCAGTATGGCCAACCCCACATTAGCCCTGAACAGGTTCGCCCGGCTCAGGCAGGCGCCGCTTAAACGGGCGGCCTTGAAATCAGCCGAAATCAGGTTAGCTTCGGTAAAATCCGCCCCTTCCAGTTTTGTTCTTATAAAGCTGGTGTCCCGGCAATTGCTGTTGCGCAAACTCACACCGGTCATATCCGCCAGCGAAAAATCGCTTCTGTTAAGGGTGGAGCGCTGAAAATCATTATCCAACAAAGATGTTTCCCTAAAATTACACTGTTTTAAGGTTGCCCCTGAAAACGAGCATTGCCGCAGGAAAGTGTGATAAATAAACGCCGTATTTTTAATATCGGCCTGTGAAAACACGCACTTTTCAAGCTGGCTGATGAAAAAAGAACAGCTGTCAAAATCAGCCTGCTCAAAAGACACGTTCAAAAACCCGCTGTTCTGGAAGGAGGTCTTGAAAAAAACAGTTCTGGGAAAAACACAATTCAATACCGACAATTCATTGAAAATGACCATTGAAAAACGGGTTTCCTCAAATGAGCAATATTCAAATTTCAATTTATCGGATATGAAGGTGTCAAACACCGCCTGTTTAAAAAAACTGTTATTGAAAACGGTTTTTTCAAGCACCACTTCCTTGAACAAGACCTTGTCAAACACCGTTTTTTCGGTATTGACCATGCATACATTCGATTTACTGAAATCACTGCCCGAAAAATCGGCAAACCGCATATCGGCCCGCGCCAGAACGCACTCGGACATATCGCAATTAATAAAACGGGCATGCTGCAAATCAGTGCCTTCCATGAAACAGCCATGAAAATTGGCATTTTCAAAATGCATGCCCGACAAATCCGCCCCTGTCAGGTCTAGCATGGACAAATCCCGGTCCAGTTCGTATTTTCCCTGTACTTGCCGGCGAATGGCTTGGCTTTCATGTTCACCCAGCCTTGCCACACCATCCTGGTACTGCACCGAATACAAATAGGATTTACGCAACAGGGGCTGTAAACTTGCTGTCTGCCGCTGAAATTTCGGCTCATTCACCCAACCCAGCACGTCTTCTTTTTTCAGGGTTTCCGCCATGCGCTCTTTTGCTTGATCTGGCAGGTCGGCCGTTGATATTTTAAGGTCATCATTACTACCGGAAAAAAAAGGGGCAAGCGGTGTCAAGTCTGGCTGGCCCGCCTGCAAGTTCATATTCACCTGTTTAAGCGCATCCAGCATGGCAGGCAATTCTTTGGGGGGGCCAGACACCCCGCTGGGCCTGTTGGCATCCATCATATCGACAATATCAGGTATGGCAGGAATCTCTACCCCTTGTGCCTTATAGTGCGCTTTTTGCTGGTCAAACTCCGCTTGCATCTTTGTTTTCAAGGCTTGCGCCTCGACTTTCAGCTTTGCGTTTTGCTCCATTAACTCGGGCAGATCCGTTACACGGTAACGCCGTTCCGGCCCTACCATTTCAGGTAAGTAATCATCCGGATTTTTTCCGGCTTCTGTAATAAACGCTCGCTGTTCGGCATACATTTTCTGTTTCCGGTTTTGCGCCTTGATCCAGCTGGGTGTCTGGTAAACCGCTTCAATATCAATATTAATGTCCCCCAAAATAGCGGCAGGTATTAACTCATCATCGCAAAGCACATGCAAACCACCCTTTTCAGGATCACTGCGAATATCCATTATTTCCCGGTAATGGGATTCAGGCCTTTTGGCCTGTGGTGTTTCAAGGGCGGACATCAGTGTCAATACATCACTGGCATCGTCTTCGGCCACCTGGATTGAGCCATGGTAAATAAGCAGCACACGTTCCTGATGCGGCACAAACCAGACAGTAGACGCCTTAAGCGGCACTTCTTTGAATACGGCCTCATCATTTATTCTTTGACTGATAAAACAACGGCCATGCCAATCGGGAATATGGCCTTGCCAGCAATGCTTGTGCGGATGCATGTTCCAGATGCGAAACTGCTCGCCCAGCGGCACCCCATCAAGCCCGGTCCAGCGCTGGTCGGGCTCGGCCGCGTTAAACATTTCCGGCTTCAAGTCTGGAAAAAAGCCGGGAAATTCAGTGGTACGCCATTGCTCGCTGTAAGTCCCCTGCAAATTGAACCTTCTGGGCAACAGCAAATTAACCGGCCCCATGCCATGGGTCTGAACGGCCTCCCCTTTTTTACCCGCCCGGTTCTGTTTACCCTCTATATTTGGCAGGGGAATGACTTTCACACCGTTAACGAGTTTTTCATCCAGCCCTTTGCCCGTGGGGTTCTCGGCAAAAGCAGCACCACCAAAGGCATTGGCCCAGGTAATGGGCATAGCCTCAAATGGCTGTGGCGCCGTGACTTTATTATCCAGCCGGTAACGGTCGCCAAACACGATCAGTTCCTTGTCCAGCCCGCCCACCTGCACCCTTACGGCCAATTGGGTTTTGTCTTCCTGATGGGCGGTATAGGCATTGCCGCCCACCAGAAATTCAGGTATGACTTTGGGCAGCACATGGTCCAGTACCCCGTCACAATCCAGATCAGGCAAAACCTCGCGCCACAGCTCGATGTCAGACAGCAGTTTGGGGGTCCTTGTGTCCCGCAAATCTGCCAGGGCAAACAGGGCAACCGACAACCGGTTCTGCCCTCTCCAGCTGTAGGGCCGGTATAAAGTGGATAAACGAAAAGGTTTAATGGTTTTCATTGTTTTTCTCTATTTCCAGGCGGTATGCTTCATGTAACTGTTCAAAATCGGGCGCTTTCAAGACTACTTTTTCATGGTTTTCACGGTCCCGCACCACCTCTATTTTTCTTGCTGGACGGATCTCCGATAAATAAAGCAGGCCCATAACCGCCTTGAGTGTGGCCGGATAAGAAGAACCATCTATTTCCTGCCTGATCCGCTTGTTTTTTTTCTTGATACGATCTTGCTCCATAGACGAGTAGTTGGCAAAGAAATACAACCCCACAGCGGGAATAATGAATGAAAATATCAATATCACCACAATCTCTTCCTGCCCTAAATACCACTGCCAGATGCCTAACCCCAGTATAAGTAACGCAAACAACAGGAAACACCAATGCGCCATGAATTCCCCGATTTCTGCCCAAATTTTTTGTATTTTCATATTCATCAGCCTGCCACCTACATTTGTATTCTTCTCCAGTTTTCCTGCACACGCTGGCATGACCTGGTTGTTTGTCATGAATTAACAAGATAAATAGTTTGTGGATTATCAGGGTCTACCCACAGCTTCGTGTTTTATCCGATGCCGGTTTTAATACTTTCACTGCCGCTCCTTAACTGTTTTTCATACGCTACGCCAGAACAACATTCTGCGTATTGTCAGGATCAACCAGCAGTTCCACGTTTTTACCCGGTTTGTAAAGATCAAGATCCGTAAACGGAACCAGAATCCTCACTTCCTGCTTGATGCATTCTTGATCACCAACAAAGTATTTCAATTTCAAACTAAAAAACGGAATTTCATTGTAATATTTACCTGTCTGACTGACTGACACAATTTCACCTGTTATTTTGAGGCCCGTTTGCATCAGTTTTTCTTTCAATTCCTCATACTTTATTTCCTGGCGAAAGCAAAAGGAAAGTAGTTGTTGAATAAGGAAAATCCCTACAACAAAACCCACCGGAATCATTACAAAAAGAAGTGAAACACCCGTTACCAGATATCCTATCCCTCCGCATATCAAACCAAATAAAATTATTACTGGCAGCCCTCCATACCTGGACATAAAGCCACCTGTTTTGCCAGAATCGTTTTGTTCATCACTCACTACTGTTATTCCTTTTAAAATATAAGCCTGATCAACAACTCAATCAAACTTTATTTGTAAGACCTTTCGCACTGTTATCCAAACCACCTACTGAATTTTTAACCGCAACCGTTTCCTGTTTAATCGCCGCCTGCTCGGTTTCAACCCCCTTGGTTTTCCGAAGAAGCCCCGCCACGTTTTGGACAACGCCTGCCACTTTCTGGACACGGCCACCCACATAGCTGGAAGACAAAGCTATATCCTGGCCTATACCCTTAATACTGTTTTTAAACCCCGTTATTTTTTTATCATTACCCAGAACCTTATAATCATCCACACCCACATCCATTTTGGAAATAAACGCACTAGCTGTTACGCCATAAACACCTATGTTAAGTGGCGCTATTGTTAGCTTGGTACCAACTGTTTCAAAAAGATCCAATGCGCCTACAAATGTGTTTCTTCCAATCCCAACGGTTTTGTTTTGCCACAGTTTCACCTCCTCCGTTTTATTCCCGTTAACCGTCGTATTCTGATTAGCCTGTATATGCTGCGTAAGATCACTGCCATATTCATGAATCGCGGTGCTATTGACCGTAATACTCTGCTCGGCTTCTGTGATCCGGGTTTCAATACCTCCAATCGTCTGGTCAAAATTGGTATCGTAGTTATGAATGGCATCACTATTGACCTTAATATTCTGCTCGGCTTCCGTGATCCGGGTTTCAATACCCCCAATCGTCTGGTCAAAATTAGTATCGTAGTTATGAATGGCGTTGCTGTTGACCCTGATTTTTTGCTCGGCTTTTACCAGCCGCTCTTCCATCGCCTCAATTATGGTGCGCAGGTTATTGCCCACTTCAATGTCATGATTGTTGCCCACCGTATGTTTGTGATCCACCCCTACGGTTTGCAGGTGGCAATTCTCGGTAGAGGTCTGTGAGTCTTTTTCAGAATGCAGGTGCACCAGCTCACTGCCTGCCGCATCGTCAAAAATCAGATGGTTGGCATTGCTGGCACTGCCACCGCCAAACGAGCGGGACACAAAGCCGCTTTGCGTGGGGGAGGGGGTAAAGGCGGGCATTTGCCGGTCGTTATAAACACGGCCTACCACCACCGGGCGGTCGGGGTTGCCGCCAATGAAATCAACAATGACTTCCTGGCCAATCCGGGGTGGTATGACCGAACCAAAACCTGAACCCGCCGAGTCATTGGAAACCCGTATCCAGCACGAGGAGTTTTCATCAGGCTGGTTGTAACGGTCCCAGCGGAAATGCACTTTTACGCGCTGGTATTCATCGGTATAAACTTCACTGCCGCCAGGCCCTGTAATGACTGCTGTTTGCGGACCGCTGGTTTTGGGCAAGGGGGTAAGGGACGGGGCACGAAACGGAACATTAGCGTCCTGCACCACAAAACCGAAACGGTATAGTCCCTTGTCACCATTGTCGCTGGCGTAACCCGCTTCAACCAAGTGGTAATCAACGGCAATCAACAAATAGCGTTTGTCATCTTCTTTGCGCAGGCTGTTAGATAAGCTAAAGGTATAACCTGGTGCCAGGCCCCGCACATTAGAAGCGCCATCAATTCTTTCTACTTGGGAACGGGCTTCTTCAAGGCGTACTTTTACATAGTGCTCGCCCTGTTCCACGTCGTCATACCCTGCCTGCCAATTATAAATTTCACGATTGGCCTGGCTTACCGAATACGAAGCACGGCGTTTGTTCTGCAGGCTGACACCTGATTTTTTGAAATCATAATCATCAACCACATATTCCACACCCTGCAATTCTTCGGCAATATTCCAATGATCTATTGCCTCTTTATCGGCCAGCACATTGGGGTTATTGGGATAATAATTAATGGTTTCATAACCGGGAAGCGCTTCCAGGATACTGGCATCATCACACAAGACCAGCGTATGGCTGCCCTGTTCGTGCCTGAAATAATAGAAAATGCCTTCATGCTCCATCAAACGGCTGATGAAGTCAAAATCGCTTTCTTCATATTGCACGCAAAACTCGCGCTGACGGTAATTCTCCAGCAGTTTTTTCTCATATTTGAAACCGGGATACGAACCCAATACTTCGTCAAGGATATCCACCACGGTCATGTGCTGGTATATTTTGCAATCACGATTACGTGACAAATACCACAACCAAGGCCGTACATTGACCCGGTAGCGGTTATAGCGCACGCCACTGCTCTCTAGCTGGCCCAGCAGGCTGACCTTGGCAACATCTCCACTTAAATAACGTTTGGACCTGTCTGCCGTTTCAATTTCCAGTGACAATGCCGTACCCAGCAAAGAACGGATATCAACCGGCTCCTGCCTCTCACTTAGCAATTCCACCTCAAAATCATACAGGCAGGACAATGCTTCCCGGCCCTGCATGGACTTGAATTTGAGTACTTCACCCGCTACGGTATGTGCAACAACAACGCGATTCATGACTTTCCCCTTCCCTTTTACCTTAACCAATTACCCCATATGGATTTGTTTGCCATCAACCTTGATCAGGTCCTCAGCCGTTACCACGGTATATTTGGAATGCACGCGGGCGGTTTTTTCCGCTTCATAATCAATCATGCCGGCCCGTACCTGCTCAACCCCTTCGGTTACCTTGAAAGAAGAGCGGGACATTTGGGACAGCCGGTCAACAATGGATTCGTACACATTGCCAATGAAATGAAAAAAACCAACGGTGGATTTCACTTTTTTACCTATGTATTCCATTTCATTGACCAGGCACATGCCTTTGTCAGACTGCACGTTCAGGTTTGCGCTGTTCAAGTCAAGCGCCCGTGCACTTGTCAGGCGGGTATTCTCACGACTTTCAATATCCACATTAGCGGCTGCCACACGTAAATTGCCGGGTACCTCAAGCAAGGAGGCGGCAGGGTTGGCCTGTTCAATAACCGCCAGCAAATACACCCGCTGGTGATCGGGGCCACTAACCAGTACCGTATCTCCCACCGCTGGAATAAGCAGGCAGCTTGCCGCCCGCCGGCATGGCCAGGCATAACCGTCACAACGCACGCTGTAACTACCGTCATCATGAATGGTTTCCACGATGCCAAGCAGGTGAATCGGGTCATACACGGGGCTGGTTTGCACTCTTGAAGCCAAAGACATGATCAAATTCCTTTAATATTCAAATACTATACAGAAGGCCGGGATCCCATCCTGGGTTTCCAGCGGGCAATTTCCCCACGTTGCAGGGAAGACAACACCAACTCCGACATCATATTGATGGAGACATGCCGGGCAAAAAACTGTTCAATCACGGCGCCAAACAAATACGGACTGGCACCCGAGAATGCGGTTTCATCCACTTCCAAATGAATTCTGGCCCCTCGTCCAAACACAATCGGGCCGGGCACTGGCAGCCGGTGGTGCACCGGCTCAACACGTACATGACGGACCCCGTCAATTTGCCGGGCAATGGCTGGGTCAGCGATATTGGCATATATCCGCAGCATTTCCCGCAAGGTCTGGGCGCCCTTTTCCTGGTCCTGGTCTGTCAGGCTAAGGTAATTCAGGCCTAAATGACTGATCAGGTGCCAGGCCTGGGCATCTTTGGCCAATGCCGGATGGGGCCGGCTGGGGCCGCGCAATATGCGGATACCGACGACCGGTGCAGACACTTTCATGATGAAGTCCTGGCTAGTGCCAAAGGGTATCAACAGGGGCAAATCCCGGTTGGTACACATCACTTCGGCCCCCAGGTGGCGGATATTTTCTGAATAAGGCGCCTGATGCCGGTCTACCAACGACATGAACACTTCGCTGCCACCATAGGCAGTGCGGGTGCCGTTCAGGCGTGCCACTTCAGACACTACCCGTGGTTCGCGGCGCAGCGAATAGTAAGCGCCATAATCGCCCTGGTCATGGCCCAGCGAGGCATAAAACGACCTGAATTCCTGCTCTCGGTGTTTTGACAAGTCCGAATAGGCAAGCAGCCGGGTAATATTGAACACCTCGTAATCCATTGGCCGGGTGCGGTCTACCACCAAGTGGTATTCATGCGTATTAGGTTGTACGGCAATGCGATCCGCCGTTTTACGAAACAGGTTGATCGCCGGCACGCAATGCAGTGCCAGGTTCTCGCGGGTAACATTGCCTTCCAGCTCGGGAATGAGTTTGTCAAATAAAAAGGTCAGTTCAAACGATCGAATGGTTTTATTTTCTTCCTTGCCATTTTCACCCGATCCCTTTTCTCCCGATAGTGCCGCTGGCAATTTCAGGCCTTTTTTCAGGTTGTTCAGGCTAAAAAACAGGAACCGCGCCGGAAAGGCAAAGTACTCCTGGATAATCCGGTGCCCGTGGAACACGCGGGAATCTGCCGGCAGCAGGGCCTGTTCACTGTCAAAACCCTCATGGCGCAAACTGTCTGCATTCAGGCGGTTCAGCCAGCGCATGGGCTTTTGGGTATCGTGGCACAGAACGGCAACCGTGTGCGCCATTAACAGTTCCAGCAAACGGTACATGTGAATATCCTGCCCGTTCAGGTAAAACATAAGCTGATCCAAATCAAGCTCATCCAGCGTTTGGCCGGCACGCACCTGTATTTTTACCCTCAAGGCGCTTTGTACGGGACGTTGTGCCGTGTTCAGGTTAAGGCGTTTTAAAGGCAAATCGGGCGGAATACCCGTTAACTCTGCCGATTCCACCTCCAGCGGGTAAAGCGTTAGCGATTGGCCGGTCACAAACTCGCACGGGGTCTGTTCACCCTTGGGCACACGACTGCGCAGCCCGGTTCCTTTAGGTAAAACATAACCATTTACCAGCCGCCCCTCATTAATATTGGGGGTAAATTGCACTACGGTCATGGCCGGGGTGGGTGCCACATAATTGGGGTACACCACTTCCAGCAAACGCTGGGTAAACTGCGGAAATTCGGCATCCATTTTCATATGGATGCGGGCGGTCAGGAAACTGAAGCCTTCAAGCAGCCGTTCTACATAGGGATCGGCAACATCAATCCCGTTCATGCCCAGGCGTCCGGCTATTTTCGGATACTGGACTGAAAACTCTTTGCCCATTTCACGGATATAGGCCAGCTCACGGTTGTAATAATCTAAAAACCGCTCCTGCATTATTGACCCCCTGCCTGCTCCAGCAAATCGATATGGCCGCTTTCAAGGTCAATATCGGTACGAAACAAAAACTCGCGCGGATAAGGGTTGCACCATAATTTACCGCGTATCAGCAGGCTCAGCACGTTGTGGTGCATCAGCATATCCATTTCCGTGATACTGCTTACCCCCAGGCTATCGGGCAGTATCCGGGGCTCAAAGTTCACAATCGCCCGGGTAACCGAGGCTTCGACATCCTCCCAGTCCACCTCGGACATGCGCTTGCCTGCCAGCGCGCCCACACCAAAATTCAGGGTAGAGTCCCTGACTTGTGGCCAGGCACTTAAATCGTGATCAGCCTCCAGGCTAGTGGTATTCAACACCCAGCGCAAATCGCGCAATACCGCCTTGCGCAAGGCTTCATAATTCATCATGCACTGGTCTTGCGATGCCTGCTTTTTATCGGGTTCATTATCGGTCAGCCGGTCTAGCAACGCGGGTTGCAGGCGATCTTTCTCCCCCTTGCGCAAAACCCTTTCATTTTGCTTCATGATTGAAAACCACCCGGCGCACGTCAAGAATGGCCTGTTCAGAATTGGCGGTCATCCACATTTTCTGGCCAATGCCAAAGTAAACCTGTTCAGAACAAGCCTGCCACTCGGTCCGGCGGCTTAAATTGGCAGCGTCATCAAGCCGGGCATAAGAAGAATCCGCCGGTGCAGGGTAACGTACCGGCAACAACCCCGTATATTGGCGTTTGTCTTGCATGCTTACTTCCACCTGTGCCCAGACCAGATCAGTCAGCCCCTGGGGGACAATAAAACGGATACTGGCAATGGATTCAAACGGGACCCAGCCATAACGCCCGTTCACGATCAATTCGCACACGGGCCCGATCCGGCCATCACCATCGCAGATCCATTCAAAAGGCAAGGCATGATCTTGCCCGTCAATCTCAAGCTCACCCGTACTGGCAGGGGCCGTTTCCATGGCAAACGCCCGCATGCTGCCAGCCTGTTCTTCATTTTGTATTTTAAGGGCCTCAATCAACATGGCCATCCAGGCGGGTGGCTCGGCCAATACAGCCGGAATTTTTTCACCGCGGAACACGGCTTCCCTTTCCTGCTCTGCACGAATCGCACCACCATAGGCAACGGCCAGTGGTTGGGCCTGCGCATTCATTTCAGCACTTAGCGTTAACTGATCAAACGCCTTGTCCCAGTCTCCTGTGATCACCAATAACTGAAACAGTTGCGCACGCAAATCGGCATCACCCGGATTTTTACGGATACTTGTCCTGACCCGGTCAAGCAGTTCATTAACAGACTGCCCGTCCAAAGCTTGCATCATTGAGGAATAAGACATTAAAACCATCCACTGAAAACAATAAAACGGGCCAACAGCAACACTGATTCTGTTGGCCCCAGGGCAATCAAGCCCTAAACCACTTGCCAGATATTAAGCAACGATTTTGTTTTGCTTGATATCATAAGCAACAACAGATTCAGCGCCTTTGCCACCTTGCTCTGTTTGCTCCCAGTACTGCTGCTTGACTTTAGCAGCCTGGAAGGAATAGCTCACCATCATGGCGTCACCGTCCTGTGAACCTGTGTACTGGACTGAAGTTACCAAAACATCTTCCAGCGTGATGCGTGAGTATTCGATTTGGCTGCCGCCTGCTTTACACACAGACACTTCCACTTTGCCCAGGTGCTTGCCGGTTGCGCAATGTTTCATGACGGCAGGTGCGGCACGGTCAATGCGTGCAACTACGTTCAGGTCATTGAAACTGGCTTTGCCGGTACCACCACCACCACCGGTAGACATGGAGCCGGGTTGGGTTGCACCCCAGGCAAATGACTGGATGTCAGTCCAGTCTTTGTGGTTTGAATCTTTGGATTCACCGTTTGCACCTTCAATTTTCATAAACATATCAACAGCCACAACTATCTCCCTTCAAGATAAAATGAACAACAAAACACGGGGACTTACCCCGGTAAATTACTACTTAGCCATCATTCTGTTTTAATGATGGCAGCTTCGATACCAGCCGCAGGGATACGGTCAACCCCTCCAGCTGATAATGCGGACGCAAGAAAAAACGGGCCGAATAATAGCCGGGGTTATCTTCAATTTCCTGCACCTGGACTTCGGCCGCAGCCAGCGGCTTGCGGGCCTTGGTTTCCTGGGATGAATTAACCGGATCACCATCAACATAGTTCATGACCCAATCGTTAAGCCAGCGCTCCATATCGTCCCGTTCATTGAAGGAACCGATTTTGTCGCGCACAATACACTTAAGATAGTGGGCAAAACGGCAGCAGGCGAACAGATAAGGAAGACGGGCCGACAAGCGGGCATTAGCAGTGGCATCGGGGTCGTTGTATTCGGCCGGTTTTTGCAGCGACTGGGCCCCAATAAACGCGGCAAAATCCGAGTTTTTGCGATGCACCAGTGGCATAAAGCCGTTTTTGGCCAATTCAGCCTCGCGACGGTCACTAATGGCAATTTCTGTCGGACACTTCATGTCCACGCCACCATCATCGGTAGGGAAGGTATGGCAAGGCAGGTTGGCTACCGCACCACCCGACTCAACCCCGCGAATGGAAGTGCACCAGCCATACTCCTTGAATGAACGGTTGATATTGGCCGCCATGGCATAGGCCGAGTTGGCCCAGGCATAACGCTCGTGGTTGGCACCGTCAGTTTCTTCTTCAAAATCAAATTCATCAACCGGGTTGGTGCGTGAACCGTAAGGCAGACGGGCCAGAAAACGGGGCATTGCCAGGCCAATATAGCGGGCGTCTTCAGACTCGCGCAGACTGCGCCAGGCAGCATATTCGGTATTGGTGAAGATCTTGGTCAGGTCGCGTGGATTCGACAGTTCCTGCCAGGACTCCATCTGCATGACGGCAGGATCGGCGCCGGCAATGAACGGACAATGCGCGGCAGCACTAATACGGGCAAGCTCACCCAGCATTTCCACATCGGGAGGACTATGATCAAAATAATAGTCTCCCACCAAGCAGCCAATCGGCTCGCCGCCAAACTGGCCGTATTCTTCTTCGTACACACGCTTGAAGATGGGGCTTTGGTCCCAGCCCACCCCTTTGTATCTTTTCAGGGTACGGCCCAACTCTTTCTTGCTGATACACATGACGCGAATCTTCAGCAATTCATCGGTTTCGGTGTTATTAACCAGATAGTGCAAGCCGCGCCAAGCGCCCTCAAGCTGCTGGAACTCGGCATGATGCATGATCTGGTTGATTTGTTCGGTCAGCTTGCCATCAATTTCGGCAATAATGGCCTGAATGGTTGAATAAGCATCGGCAGAAATCGTAACCGCATTTTCAAGTGCCTGGCGAGCCAGCGTCTTGACGGCATTTTCAACCGCCTCACGGGCCTGATCTGTTTTAGGTTTGAACTCTTTTTGCAGAAGTGATGTCAATTCATCACCGGCCAGTGTTTCCTGCAAATCGGCTTGTTGATGGGTACTGGTTGTATACATGAATAATCCCGTTAACGGTTACTGTTCGGTATGGTCGGCATTGGCAGACTCACCCGTCTGCTCCAGCGGTTTGGGTGCCGTTGCCAGGGCAGACAGCAATGCCGGGTTTTGCAAAACCTGGTTAATCAGCTCTTCGGCACCGGTTTTGCCATCCATATAAGTCAACAGGTTGGCCAATTGGGTACGGGCCTCCAGCAAAGCGTTCAGGGGCTCAACCTTGCGGGCAATATTGGCCGGCGTAAAATCATCCATGCTGTCAAAGGTCAAGTCCACGCTCAGGACACCGTCTCCGCCCAGGGTATTGGGCACCTGAAAAGCAACCCGGGGTTTGATGCCTTTCATGCGTTCATCGAAGTTGTCAATATCAATATCCAGGAACTTGCGCTCGGCAACATCGGCCTGCGGCTCGATGGACTTACCCGCCAAATCAGCCATGACGCCCATCACAAAGGGCAACTGGATCGTACGTTCTGCTCCGTAAATTTCTACGTCGTATTCAATCTGCACACGTGGCGCACGATTGCGGGCAATAAATTTTTGTCCGCTGTTATATTTTGTTGTGCTCATTATTTCTCCTGTGAGCTGATACAGGCATGGCCTGGCGTCAGTCGTTTACTATGATTAATCATCTTTGGGCATCCATGCCTCAAACTGCTCTGCACCGGATGGCATCAGGTTTTGCAAAATCTCATGGAAATTCATCGGGATGGTTTGCTGCACCCGCCTGAGCAGAAAAGGTGCAGGATGGCTTGGCTCATTGACAGTGAAGTAACTGCATACTTTTTCCAGCGCCAGAATGGCTTCATCGCGGGTTTTGATCTGTACCTGCTTCCAAGAAACCACCCGCTCTGCGGATGACAGACCGGTTTCCTGAAGCGCAGCCGGCGCTTTTTCACCGGCCATCTGCTCTTGCTGGTCGGAGTCTTGACTATCGTCATCAGCAGCCACTTCTTCCATGGCCTGAATAACCTGTTCCAGACTACGCAGCAACGCTGAAAAATCAGGTGTCCACTCATTACCCAGATGGGAAGCAACAACGTCACGTATACCCTGCAAGCTGTTGTGGGCACTTAGCAATGCCAGTATTTCAGGCGCTTCATTCATCCGGGCCTGGTTCAGGACTTCCTGCAAGCGCAAACGTCCGCCAGGGTACAAATCGGGCTTGGAACCATCCAGTACTGCTTCCACATCCCTAAGTGTCATCTGTCCGTGTGGTCCCGTTAGCAGCAAAGAAGAGCGCAAGCTTCTGGCCATGCCCTGCATGTCTGCCAGGGCCACCAGTGCATTCATCCGGGGCAAGGGGTCTTCGTAGCCGTCTTCCACCAGCAAGGGAAATACGCCGTCCCAATGCGCTTGCAGGACCGCTTCTGCCAGCCCTACACCCTGTGCGTAACCAACCATTCCCCGTCGCTCTGTCCAGGCCCAGGCAAGGGCCGCCAGTACCCGCAGATCGCAGGTTCGCTCGCATAGTCCACCGGCTTTTTTTTCAACCTGCGTCCAGTCAGGGGTTTGGGCCTGAATAATGGTGTCGCCAAACTGCTGTTCGGGTTTTTCAATAACGGACTGCTGTAAATCCAGAAAGTCTGCGTCATACTCCAGATTGCTTCCGCACTGGAGCTGACTGAATAAATTAATAAACGACTGTTTCATAATGCCGCTTATCGTATACATGGAGTATTAAAGATTAATGACGTTTCAATGAAAAAAATACGACAAACCGAAACAATTAAACATTGAAAACCTTTTATTCCCCCAATCAGTATTTTTTACCTGAAATATTTATACATTTTTTATGAACCTATTGTTTTCAATAGTTTTAATTTCAATTAAAACTGATGGCTGACTGTTGTGTTTTGCTGACTTTTCAGTTCAACCGTCACAACATGTGAAGGCAAATTACCATTGCGAATTTCAATCGTATGGGTTCCAGGTGAGAGCCTGAGTGAACGCAATGGGGGGCTGGCACCACGCCTGCGGCCATCAACATACACATCTCCCCATGGCTGGATAGACAAGTTGACGACCGCCAGACTGGCCCGTTCCTGCTCTTTCCTGCGTTCTTCTTGTGCAAGCCTTTCTGCTTCCAGGCGTTTTTGTTCCTGAAGTGCCAGCTGTTCCTGATTAATCCGCTCCTGTTCCTGACGCTCCTGTTCCTGACGTTCAATTGTTTCCGTGGCAGGCTGTTCTGCTGATGTATCCACAGCAAGCATCTGCGCCTGTTGGCCAGCCTCAGGCACCAGCTCTGGCAATGTATTGCCAGTAGCCGTTATCATTGCCGCCACTTCGTCCGCGTTATTTTCAGCCATGGAATGGGCACTGCTCACTGGGTCATTGACAGACTGATTGACCGCCTCGTTTACCGTCTTGTCCAGTGTCTCGTTGACTGCCTTATCCAGCGTCTCGCTTACCGTTCCGGCAATGGTGTTGGCCATCGTTTCGGCTTGAGCCATGGCTTTGACCACCGCTTCCTCTTGCGTTTTCCACAGCGGTTGCGGTGGCCTGTTTCCTTCCCCCGGGTCTTTGACCTGCACCATATTGGCAGCGGCTGTGCGAGTTTGCTCTGGTTCTTTTCCGGTTTCCGTACCAGCTATTGCAGACTGTTCAGCTTCCTGACCGGTATAAAAATAAACACCCGCTGCCGCAGCTGCCAGCACCAGCGCAACAAGGCCCCGCGCCGGCCCGCGCTTACGTTCTGGCAAAACGATCTTTCTTGCAGGCGGATCCTGGTTTTTCTGTCCTGTTGCTGCGACAGAAGATAGTACAGGTGCCGGTTCCAGGCTTTGCGGCGCGGCAACTGCTTGCGTTGGCGATACGCTAACGGGCTGGGCCACAGGCATGACCTTTTCAGGGAGAACGGCACGTATTTCAGAGGCATCCGCCAAACCCATGGCCACCACCAGCTCATTCAATGACCGGGTGCGAACCTCGGGTTCCAGTATGGTGGCGCAATCAATGGCACGTAGAAAACGCCGGCTAAAACCGCCGCCTTGCATCTGTCCAGACAAGGGTGGCAGATCATCCTTGACCATCCGCTTTATGGCAGACACCGGAGCCTGCTTTAATATCATGCTTCTAAGCACCATGCCCAGGCCATAGACATCGGTCCAGGGGCCAATTGGCCAGCCCGGATCAGCGGTGTGCTGTTCAAAAGCGGCATAACCGGCAATGAACTCATTATTGGCCTGCAATTGCTGCAATTGCCCTTCGGAAAGAGACAGCAAATGAGCACGTCCGGCTCGATCCAGCAAAATGGTTTCCAGTGAAAAAAGACCATACACCCGGTGTTGATCATGCAAACCCTGTAATACAGGCCATATGTCCAGCAACAGGTTTTCAAGATCAACCTGGGTCACCTCACCCTGCCACCACCCTGATTGCGCCAGGGTTTGGCAATCAGGGCTAATTTGTTTGATCAATTCAGAAAGGGACGTCATATAAGTTACCTGTTACAGACTGGCGTCTGCCGATGAACGTTTAATATTGGAAGGATTCGCAAACAAGGTGGTGAACAAGATATTATTCAGGCTGCCACCATGAACCAGGGTACGCTGGCCTGAGCCGCCTGCCTGATTGGTCCACCAATAACTGTTGTGTGAATACGGATTGAAATAATCACTTAAGCCGGGCCATGAACACACCTCATCATCCATTTTTTCAAGTGGTGGTACCTCATGACCGGCATTCAAGATAGCCAGGATATCCCCGCCCTGGCTGACCGGTTCGGTTTGCCTGCCCGCCCCACGCTGCAGCATAGGTGTCAGGCAAACCCTGGCATGCTGGATATCCTGCTCAAACTGTGCAATAGAAAGCCCCTGGCTGACCGCCCTGAACAGTTGCCTGCCCAGATACTCATAAAACCGTGCTGAACCCTCTACCATTTGCCGGTTGAAACTGGCAACCGGTATTTGCAAAACGGCTACCAGGGGATATTCGCGGCCCACCCTGTCACGGCTGGGCGCAATACTGCCCATTTGTATAACGCCCACATCCTGCCAGGCGGGCAATAAAAAATTCCAGACTGGGGCTTGCCGGTATTCCCGTACCGCCTCAGGCAAGGTTAAGCCGTGCATGCAAACCAACCCCTGGCTTAACCAGCGATGCCAGCCGTTAATTAATGATGGCTCGCAACGCCGATGCACAAAATCACCCGAGGAAGGCATTTTTCCATACCATCCCAGCAATGAAGCCAACTGGTCAATACCCATTTCCGTCATCGTTAACTACCCTTTTCCCGGGCACGCAAAACCCCGCATTTCAGGCAACCTGAATGGGCTTTTGGCCGAATAAGCGGTGAACTCCAGCGTAACGCTGCGCCCGCCAATATTAAAAGTGGCTATCGTCACTTCAGGCGACTTGCCCCGCCGTATGCTGGCTCGATCCAGCATGCGGTTCAGGGCCCATGGACCCGTTGATGACAGCCCCGAAGTACCCGTCTGGGGCATCAGGCTGATACTGACCTGATTGCTACCTCTTTTACCGGGCCACTCTACGGTTGTTCCAATTTGCGGGCCATGTGAATAAGTCACGGGCTGCCCATCCACATCCATAATGAACTGGGTAATTTCCGGGTCCATTTCCAATGGCCGTATGGCCACCTTGAAAGAGGGATCGGCCCTGCCAGCCGCAAAATAAACGTCACGAATAACCGCGCCATTTTCAAAAGCGCCCAAATAGCGGGCCACATCACCTTTGCTTCCATCTATCCCGGGCTTGAAACGTAACCGGGTTCCCGATACATCAACAAGGTGCTGTAAATTCTGCTGAAAAAACTGTTCCAGCATCTGCTGTGGGCCAAAAAATCGGGCGAAGTCATTGGGTGCCACATCTTTGGCCGAATTGGCAAACGGATAACGTCCCGCAATGGCACGACGGCAAAAATTACCCAGGGTAGCATTCACGTCCTCTCCCATTTTTTCTTGCCGCAGACTGTTTAACTCGCTGGCCGACTGCACCGACAGGGCGCTCAGCATGGCTCCCACCTCTTCCGGCAAACGCCCTGATTCAGCCTGCAGCTTGGACAGTACATCTGCCGGGGGCAAGGGACTTTGGCTACGCAAGGCCGCATCTGCCGCTGTCAGGTAAGTATAAAGTTCGTTCAGCAAGGCAACCGTGCCTTCAATGGGCGCAGGCTCACCCTGGCCAATGCTGGTAGCCAGTTCCCTGTATTTAACAAAATGGCGATCCACCATTTCTTCCAGCCGCTCGGGGGTGGCGTCCTGCCGGATGGCATTTTCCAGCCCCACCGGACCAAACATTTGTTCCAGTGACTGGGTGGAACTGCTCACCCGCTCCTTGGCCTTGTCAATAAAAGAACGCTGGTTACGCTCATCCTCACGCAACAATGTGGTTTCATAAGCAACCACTTTCAGATATTTAACCAGCGGCGAATTGCTGGAAGACAGGCTGCGCGCCAACTCTATACCTTCAATCAGCGAAGAAGGTTTGCGCAAGGTAACATCAGCCAGGTAATTGTCCCATTGCCTGACATAATCATTGAAATACAGCCGCTTGACATCTTCAATCACTTTGTTGCGCCGGTCATCCTCGCGGCCTGCCACAATCTCAAGCACCCATTCATCATCCTGGCGCAGTTTCATAGCCACTTCATCAAGACGCTTGCTGAAAATATTCCAGTATCCATTGTAGGAATACAGGCCCGGAATACCCTCGTTCAAGGGCTTGCCACTGGCACGTACAAAAACAGAGGTTGCCTCGGCCCCGCCCAATGAAACCAGCGTAGCGGGTTTAAGCTCTGCATTAGCCAACAAACGCTGCATCCGGCTATATACCCTGACCGGCAGGGAATGACGGTCCAGATTGGACCTGACACGCTCTACCAGGGCTTCATTTTTGGGAAACGGTGATGTAATGACGCCCTGGTCAAGCAGATTCCCCACATGATTGGACAAACGGTCATATTCCGCACGGGTGTAATTAACTGGCAAAGAATTTCGCATCAGGCCCAGCACCCAGGTTTTCAGGAAAACCGGATCATAACGCGCCGTGTCATACAGCATCAGGTAGGCCCGCAAGGCTTCATACGAACGCTCAAGATCATTCGGGTCGGCCTGTTCCAGCGCCCATTCTATTTTTTGTGAAATTTGCGGCAACAACACTTGTTTCAGGGTGTCATCATAAACACTGCCCGCCGCTGCCTGGATTTTATAACCCTGGTAAAGTCCAAAGCCATAGCCAAGCGGAGCATCGTCTGGCTTGAAACCAGGACCGTCAGGCAAATCAACCGCTGCATTCATGAAGGGCATCAGGCCCAATACATCTCCGGCACGGGTGATTTTTATATCCTGGCTTAGCTGGCGGAAATCAGGCAGCTTATTGTTAACATGCTCCAGATAGCCACTGTTGTTGCGATAACTCATCAACCAGGCCAGCAGGCACACCACTGTCACGGTGGCCATCACGCCATAGCCTGTCCATTGCAGGGTACGGTAGCGTTTTTCCCATTTCAGATTCAGCCCGGCCAGCCCCGATTCACGAAAAACCACGTCTTTAAGCAGCTTATGCAGGAAATAACTCTTGCCCGCTTCTGTTGGCAGACTAGACTGCGGGGCCTGGCCACCCTCTATTTTCAGGTGCTTTTTAAGCGGATCGCTAACCTGGTCAAACGTTTGGCCACCCTGAGTGCCACTGGTAAAATACACTCCCCGTGGTAATACCCGGGATTCAAAACGTGCGGTAGAAAACACATCGCTTAAGAAATAACCCAGGATTGACTGCAGGCTGGCAAATTGCTGCGGTAGCAAATAGGCCTTGGCTCGTGCCTGTTCATCAGGCTCATTGCCCAGAATCGTGGGCATGGCATCAAACAGGCGTTTTTTCAGCCGTTCATATTCAGTGTTATACGCATCCAGCAACTTGAAGCCGGCCTCTTGGGATTTCTCATAAGAAAAGGTAAAACCCCATACCTGCTCAAGTTCCTGACGGCTGCAGGCATTGAAATAAGCTTCAAAACCGGACAACAAGTCCATCTTGGTAACCATGACATACACTGGAAACTGAATGCCAAGCTGCTCACGCAGGTCTTGCAGGCGCCGGCGCAAAACGGCGGCATGCTGTGCCCGGTCGGTATCATTGCTACTTAGCAAATCAGCAATACTAATGGTCATCATGACTCCATTAATAGGCTGGCGGCCCCGGTATTTAACCAGCAAATCCAGAAACCCGTTCCATTCTTCCTCATCATTAACGGGGTCGCTTTCATGAGTCGTGTAGCGCCCTGCCGTATCCAGCAAAACCGCATCATCGGTAAACCACCAGTCACAATTGCGGGTTCCGCCCACCCCTTTCAGGGCTACCTTGCCAAACTTGTCTGCCAGCGGGAAATTCAGGCCCGAATTAACCAATGCAGTGGTTTTGCCCGAACCGGGCGCGCCAATAAAAACATACCAGGGCAATTGATACAAATGCGGTTTTGAAAACAGCGCCAGTGATGACGGGTTTTGCGCACCTTCAAAACGGATGTTTTTTAATAAATCAATGGCTTCATCAAACCGTTCAGTCAACAGCCGCAACTCGGCCGTTTCTTTTTCAGGCAAGTTTTCTTCCAGCCTGTTTTTGGACGGTTTGCGCAACTGCCCAAGCAACTGGGCATTCAAACGGCCCTCACGCCATTTTCTCCATAAAATGCGCAGTAACCAAATGGAAAAAATGGCTACAATCACGTAAACACGCACATCCGGGTCTTCCAGCGGATACCACTGGTTAATGGACAGCGAAGCACCCAAAACCCAGATCAAATAACACAGCACAACCAGGCCTAGAAAAGTCCAAACGCCGGTACTGAATAAAAAACTGAAAAAACGGCTAAACATTATTCATTCTCCTGCCTGGCAGGTACGACCGGTGAAACCAGCAAGGTAATTTCAACCCGACGGTTACGGGCCCGGTTGGCAGGTGTATCATTGGGGGCAACCGGATCGGCTTCGGCTTTGCCTTCGGCACGAACCCTGAGTTTGTTATCAAGCCGGGCATCCAGCATTTTCTTGACGGCATCCGCCCGTGCCTGTGAGAGCTCCCAGTTGGACGGAAAACGCACCGTCTTGATGGGCACATTATCGCTATAACCGCTCACCAGAATATTACCCCCGGTCTGGTTCAGGGCATCAGCCACCCGGGACAGGACCGGAAGATACTGGGATCGCACCGCATCCGAACCTGACTCGAACAGGCCATCGCCCCGTAACACCACCACGCTGCGGTCTGCCTCGTCACGCACGGTCAACAGGTCTTCCCTTATTTCAGGTGCCAAAAACCTGGCCAGACGTGCCGGTGAATCCAGCTGAACCGGTATGGCTGTTTCAGGACGGATGGGAGCAACAATCTGCAAGGTAGGAGGCTTCACGCTAATGATGCCGGCAAACAAACGGTCTGACTTGTCTCCCAGCGACCAGGCAAAACCCAAATAAGAAAACAGCCCCAAGGCGACCGCCAACACTGCCACCACCCACAGGGGAATCGGAAGACGCTTGAGCTGGTTTTGTACTGGCGTATCCTGCCAGTGTGCCGAAAGGGCCTGCGGATACTCGCCACGTGCCTTATGCAAGATAAGCAGCAGGCGCTGGCGCAGTGTTTCCAATTGCGAACGGCCGTTATCAGCCACCCGGTAACGCCCCTCAAATCCCAAAGCCAAACAGTAATACAGCAGTTCAAGCAAATCAATATAAGGTGCCGGATTTTGCGACAGTTTAGCCAGCAACTGGAAAAACTTCTCTCCCCCCCAGGTTTCATTGTGAAAAGTCACCAGCAGGCTGTTGGCCGACCAGGCACCACCGCCTCCCCATGGGGTGAGCGCAGCCGCTTCATCCAGGGCGGTACACAGGCAATAGCGGGCACCCAGAATGGTTTCATTGCTTATTCCTGCCTGTTGGGCACGCAATTCGAACAGGCGGATTTCATCAATCAGCCTGAGCCGCAACTCAGACGGTGAGGCGTGCGAACGGGCATTGCGTATTTGAGGTATGAGCACCAGCAAGGGGTTGGCAGCCGCCACTAAAGGGTTTGAACCGCTAATAACATAATCGCCAGGACTCAGGCTTTCCGGCACGGCCTCCAGCCCTGGCTGCCACCCCCACTGTCCCGTGACTCCATCGGTATAATTTCCGGCTTGCATGCTGAATTACCTTTTATCTTGCCTAACGGCCCAGAACTCCATGGTCAGACCCGGAAACTCACCCGCCAGATGCAAAGCAAGCGCACCGGTTTTTTCCAGTTGCTTCCACATCTCGCCATTTTTTTCCAGCGAAAAGTAAAGATGGCCGGCACTATAAGGCAACTGACGCGGTACATTGGGTAACTGCCTGATGGGAATACCTGGCAATTGCAAATGAACCAGGTCACGTATCCGCTCAACCGGCCCCAGCTTGGCCTGTGTAGGAAAATGCATACGCACGGTTTCTGCAGGCATATCGGCATGCACGGCCAGAATCAGGTCGGCCGTCTGCATCAGGTGCAAATCGGGAATCTGCCCAAGCACCAGGCCTTGCCCCTTGTCCTGTAAAGGAATACGAATGGCCTGTTCATCAAGAATTGCCGTCAGGGCACTGTGCAAGACGTCCATAAGGGGCGCAAAACTTAGCAAAAGATTGTCATGCACATAAGCCGGAAAACTGCTCATGCGTTTGCCAGGCTGGGTAAACGTGGCCAAGTCGCTGGCCAGCATCAGGAAATCATGAAAAATCCGCTCGGGGTGCAAATATTCAAGCGACAGCATGTGCCAAAACGCACCCCTATATCGATTAATGGTTTCCAGGGTCATGAACTCGGCCACTTCGGCCACGCCACTGCGCCCGGGCTGTTGCAAGCGGTTAACCAGCAGCTCACTGCGGGTTTCAAGCAGTCCGGCAATCTCCTTGACGAAATTGCCCAGCACCGGGCTGGTGGAATAGGAAACTACCGGTGGTATATATTTATCATCAAGAAGAATTTTACGGTCTTCATTCTTTTCCTTGATGACCGCCAGTGGCATGCCGATCCATTCATCCCCAAAATCCTTTTCAAGCATCAGGCGCAAGCGTAATTTACCGGTTTGTATAACCGCTGTCCCCATGGAAACATCGCAAGAATCAAAGACCTCTTCTTCCATCACGGAATAACGCGCCAATGAGTTTTCCTGCTCATCAAATATGACCTCTTCAGACTCTTCACGATAACGTGGCAAGGCCAGGTAAACCCGCTGCCCGAAAGTGCCCGCAGGCACTTGCAATGCGGCAGGACCGGCAGAGCCATGAAAGCTGAAGGCAGTGCCATCAGGCAAGATCCCCTTGGCTGCGGCAATCACAACCTTTCCCAAGGCCAACGAATCCGTATCCAGCGCCAGTTCACGAAATCCCCAAAAGAATCCGCTGCTGCTTTCCTGGCGAATCCGGGCATTGCAGTCCAGAAAATGTTCAAACTGCTGAAAATGATGCGGCCGAAGAAACATGCCTTCGGACCAGACTATTTTATTTTTACTGTTCATGAAAATGTATGCAATTAATCATTAGCCGCCTGACGGTTCAGGCGGATGGACTGTCCGTCTACATCAATAATGACGCGTGCCTCGTCGGGAGAGAATTGCCAGAATTTGTATAGATTGGTGGTTTTGGCGGCGGGCAATGGAACCAGCAAGCGCCATTGGCTATTGTTCAGGTCACGGAAAGCGGCCACGACACCCAGAAATTTTGCCTGGATATTACCCATGGCCGTCATGACCTCCTTCTGGCCGGGTTGAAGCATGACCGAGCTGATTTCCAGCATCTGGTCGCCCAGGATCTGCTGCGGATTTTGCTGCAGGCTGAAAAAATCCGCGGTTTCAAAGGCAGTGCTGGATTTAAGTTCATAAACCGTTATTTTGACCGGGGCCGATCTGCCTTCAGGATTAGGGTTAATGACAGGTGTCCCCCTTAATTCAACCACATACGGCACGGCTATTTTATTTTCGCTGGCCGCACACCCCGCCAAAGCCATTACCATTGCCAGAACGCCAATTTTCAATAGCCATGACCGCAGCAATCGAAAAGCAAACATAAAACCCTCTTGTTTTAACTATAACTAATTCAGGCTTGACTTAAATATTTCAATAATGAACAAACAAAGCCAATTTAATAAAACAACATATTTCTGTCATGTTTCACATGTACCATGCTGAATCATGGCACATGAAACAAGGCATGAAGCATGTCCGCCCCTGATAATTTCTTTAATTATCAAACATATTTATTACATAAACATTTCTGAACATGAAATACTCAAGCAAAAAATCATTTTCCCTCTTAACCGGCTCAATTTTGCTCAGTCTGGCATTAAGTGCATGCACCACTGCACCCAAAGAACCGCCCAGCCCCTACTCTCCTGAAGAAGAAGTAGCACTGGAGGCCATCAAGACTGAATTTGCCAATGGCAACTACAAAACCCTGATTACACAAATCAAAGCTGAACCCTTGATGCTTACCGGCTCCCTGGCTTTCAGGACCGAAGCCCTTAAATTCCAGGCCTTTAGCGAATGCGTTTCCAAACGAAGAACCGCCTGCGGAAAAACCTTTAATAAAATGCTATCGGGCAACCCCGACTACACGCTGGATCCAGCAGAAAGCACCCACCCCACCTGGGGACCGGTCTTTGAGCGGGAAAACAAAAAAGTCCAGGTTTCACGCCTGCGTGTTGAAAAACAGCTTTCCAGCCAGAAATAAAGCGCTGTGCCCATCACCCTGAGTCAAGACCAAACGCCATTTATGTTGAAACTGTCTATTATCAATACTGCAGATCCTGCCAAACTTATTACTTGCCAACTGCAAATACCGGGTGGAACCATTGGTAGCGGCCCTGAAAATGATATTGTTCTTGCCGATGAAAAACACACCATTGGCAAAATACAGGCAGTATTACGCACAAACGCACAGGGTGATGCCATGCTTGTCAATCTTTGCAGCACCAGCCCCATTTACCTTAACGGGCTTATCCTGGCTTTCAAACAACAGGCCGCTTTTGGAGATAAGGACCGGATAACGCTGGGGTCTTATGTTTTGCAGGCACTGACAGAAACAGCCAGCGAGCCCCTTGCTGCCACGGTTAGCACCGCAACCACCGTTTCAGCTATGCCAGCATCAACGCCGGCCCAAGTCCCGCAAACCGAACTGACACCCGCTTTTACAGAGCCGGCCGCTCCGGTTTCTATTGAAGAACCCGCTCCGGCAGCCCCCACTCCTCCTGCGGAAGATATTTTCGCCGATCTGCTTAATAGCCCAGGTACGCTTCCTGTTGGCGCTCCCATCCAGGCAGAGACTCATCCATTTGAAATACCCAGTGCCAGCGATCGCAATCATGCCGATCCTGTGTCTCTTCTATCGCCACAGGGCGTGCATCAGCCCCTGCACCACCATGACCCTTTATTGATGCTAAGCCGCGATGGAACCGAACAGCACCAGGCAACCATCTTTACAGACAACAGTCCAGGCACCCTCAGACAAACCCGGGAACTGGATAAACACCAGGAGGACAGAATCCTGCAAACCCTGCAGCAGGCTGCTTATAACAACAATCATGAAAACCGCTAAGACCAGGAATAAACAAACTCTCCCTCGGCACACCCCAGTTCCAGTCTGGTAATGGTTTCTGCCTGAAGCGTTGCAGACAATACCTTGCGGCTGACTTCAGGCAATACCGTATTGGTCAAAATGGCATCTACCATACGACCGCCCGACTCCACCTCGGTACAACGCTCGATAATCAGCTTCACCGCATCATCCCCAACGCTGAAATCAATGCCATGATTTTCGTTAATCCGTTGACCAATCCGGCCAAGCTGCAAACGCACGATATTGCCCAGCATTTCGTCTGACAAGGGGTAATACGGCACCACCACCAACCGGCCCAGCAAGGCCGGCGGGAATATGTTCAGCAAGGGACCGCGCATGGCCGTGGCCAGTGCCTGCGCTTCGGGCATCAAGTCAGGGTCTTTGCATAAATCCATCATCAAGTCCGTACCCGTATTAGAGGTCAGGATAATGACGGTATTACGAAAATCAATTTGCCGACCCTCACCGTCTTCCATCCAGCCCTTGTCAAAGACCTGGAAAAAGATCTCATGCACATCAGGGTGTGCTTTTTCTACTTCATCAAGCAAAATGACACTGTAAGGACAACGCCGCACAGCCTCGGTCAGGCGTCCCCCTTCACCATAACCCACATATCCCGGTGGCGCCCCTTTAAGGGTTGACACCGTATGCGCTTCCTGAAACTCGCTCATATTGATGGTGATCAGGTTTTGCTCACCCCCATACAGGGACTCGGCCAGTGCCAGCGCGGTTTCCGTCTTGCCCACGCCACTGGGGCCGCACAGCAGGAAAACACCCACCGGTTTATTCGGGTCTGTCAGGCGGGCACGGGAAGTCAGCACCCGGCGGGCAATCATGTCCAGCCCGTGGCGCTGGCCAATGACCCGCTTTTCAAGCGTATCGGCCAAGCCCAGCACTGACACCAACTGGTCTTTTACCATGCGACCCACCGGAATACCGGTCCAGTCGGCCACCACGGCCGCCACCGCACTGGCATCTACCGAAGGGAAAATCAGGGGGTTTTCACCCTGGCACGTAATGAGTTCAGCCTGTGTTTCCTGCAATTGGGCGCGTATTTGTTCGATTACAGCCTGTTCACGCTCAGGCGTTTCATTCTTCAGCACTTCATGCAATTGCGTCCTTAGCGCCAGCAAACGCGCAACCAATGATTGCTCCACCTGCCAGGCTGCCTCCAATTTCTCCAGGCGTTCACGGGCTACAGCCAAGGATTCATCAATTTTCTCCAGACGCCCGGATTTTTCTATCCCCAACTGCTGCTCACGAATGGCAATGCCCCGTTCAATGCCCAGATGCTCAATTTCACGGCGGACATTTTCAAGCGCCCCAGGCTGCGCATGCTGGCTAATCGCCACGCGGGCGCAAGCAGTATCCAGCAGGGCCACGGCCTTGTCAGGCAACTGGCGGGCCGGAATATAGCGATGGGAAAGGCGCACAGCGGCATCTATCGCCTCATCCAACAACAAGACCTGATGATGAGCCTCAAGATTGGCTGCCAGGCCACGCAGCATGACCAGCGCTTTTGTCTCATCGGGCTCATGAACCTGCACCACCTGAAAACGACGGGTCAGGGCCGGATCTTTTTCAATATACTTTTTATACTCCGCCCACGTAGTGGCACCAATCGTCCGCAGCTGCCCGCGTGCCAGTGCGGGCTTAAGCAGGTTGGCGGCATCACCGGTGCCGGCCGCCCCACCCGCCCCAATCAGGGTATGGATTTCATCAATAAACAAAACAATTGGCTTTTCGCTGGCCTGTACTTCATCTATGACCTGGCGCAAGCGCGACTCAAACTCTCCTTTCATGCTGGCACCTGCCTGTAGCAAGCCAATATCCAGCAAATACAACTGAACCTGCCGCAACGCCGGTGGCACATCGCCCTTGGCCAGGCGAATGGCCAGCCCTTCGACCACGGCCGTTTTACCCACACCGGCTTCACCGGTTAGCAGGGGGTTATTCTGACGCCGGCGCATCAGGATATCCACAATCTGGCGAATTTCCTCATCACGTCCCGAGACCGGATCTATTTCATTGCTGCGGGCACGGGCGGTCATGTCCACCGCATACTGTGCCAGTGCCGATTTACCCTTGCCGTCGGCTCCTGCCGCAAAATCCGGATTGCCACCAGCGACCGACAGCGCCTCATCCCTGTCTTCCACCGAATCTTTTACGATGGATAAGAACTGCCCGGCCAGTACATCGGGCACAATTTTACGGAATTCGGGTGAAATACCATACAATACGTTGCGTAACGAATGAGTCTTCAAAATACCCAGCAACAAATGACCGCCACGAATTTTGCGGGCACCGTATTTCAGGGAGCCATAAACCCAGGCCCGTTCTGTTGCACTATCTATGTGCTCGGACAAATCAGAAATGGACGAAGCACCACCGGGCAATTCAGCAAGCGCGGCCACAATGCCTCTTTCAATGTCATCTGCTTTCAGTTCAAAGTATTTAATTATTTTCTGGAAATCACTGTCATGTTCATGCATGATCTGATGCAACCAGTGCACCAGTTCCACATAGGGATGTCCCCTTAATTTGCAGAATGCGGTCGCCCCCTCAAGAGAACGATAAAGCAATGAATCCAGTTTGCCGAACAGTTCCGTCCGATTGATTTCCGACATATTTATTGATACTAAAATTGATGGGCGTTCCCACGCACAGAGCGTGGTAACGAGACGAGGCTAAATGAAATAATTAATTAGTCGTTAAACTAACAAAACAATATGACGGGATCATGAAGAAACGGGTGCTTCAATTTAATATTACGTTCATACTTCAAGATTAGAATGTATATTTTGTACGCATTTTTTCCTAATGGAAGTTTCTCCTTCTCCTGCTGTCAGACAAGCTTCCCGGCTTCCGCCCGGATTTTGGCAAGCCCTTGAAAAAGAACCCTACAAATACAGCTTTTATCATGTCATGCGCTGGCTGGATGCCTGTGCCGGCATGCGCAAACCATTGGGCAGGGAAAGTTTGCCGTCCCATGAGTCTGTGCGCCTGCGCCAGGAACCCTCTCTGGCTTTTGCAGCATCAACACTTGGCAAGGTTAACCTCGACAAAGACGGCCCACCGGTTATTTCCACGCTGGGCTTTGGGCTGTTTGGCCCCAATGGCCCCTTGCCACTACACCTCACGGAATACGTCAGGGAACGCATTTTCCACCACAGGGACCATACGCTTTCCGCGTTTGCCGATATTTTCCACCACCGTCTGATTACCCTGTTCTATCGGGCCTGGGCCGATGCACAAAGCACTGTCAGCCTGGATCGCAAGGAAAGCCGCTTTACCCGTTATGTGGCCAGCCTGATCAACCAGGGCGAAGACTCCATGCAGTACCGTGACTCGGTCATGGATCACGCCAAGTATTTCTTTGCCGGGCACCTGGTCAGGCAAACCCGCAATCCCGAAGGGCTAACCCAAATACTGTCCACTTTCTTTAACATTCAGGTGAGTATTCAGGAATTCGTACCACAATGGATCAAACTTGAACCAAATCAGCAGCTGCAACTGGGGGGTTCATTGGGTCTGGGCCAGGACACTATTCTGGGTATTGCGGTTCGCGATGCGCAACATAAATTCAGGCTTAAACTGGGTCCCTTAAGCAGACATCAGTTCGATTCATTCCTGCCCGGCACAAAAAATGCCCGCCAGCTTATGGATTGGTTACGGCAATATATTGGTATTGAATTAAGCTGGGATGCCTTGCTTGAACTTGATAAAAATGAGGTAAACGGCATCAGACTGGGGCAGGCTGTCCCTTTGGGCCTGGGCACGTGGATGGGCAAACGTGCCCCCAATCTTGGCCATGCCCGTGATGTGATTATTGATTATGAACAACGCTTTCAACAACAGCAGAAACAAAAACCGGCACGTTCCTAACCAACAGGAATCCATGCCGGCATTTGATTTTACGCTTTAGGTTTTGCCCGCTTGATTTTTTATAACTTTATTCATTGCCAATCTTATAGCCAACCTAGTAGCCAATCGTGACCCCATCGGGGTTGCGCGGGTCAGAATAACCGTACAGCACATTGTCACGCACCTGAATGGTTTGCGTTCGCCCCATGGAAGGTTTCAGGGCAATTGCATAACCCTTTTCCTTTAACAGCGCCAGAGTATCGGGGCTGAAACCTTTTTCAATACGCAGTTCATCGGGCAGCCACTGGTGATGAAACCGTGGTGCCGAAGCGGCTTCAGCGGGGTTCATGCCAAAATCAATGCTGTTCACTATGGTTTGCAACACGGTGGTGATAATGCGCGCACCGCCCGGACTGCCGGTAACCAGCCATGGCTTGCCATCTTTAAGCACCAGGGTAGGTGTCATGGAAGACAACGGGCGCTTGCCTGGCCCTACCGCATTGGCATCGCCGCCAATCAGGCCAAACGCATTGGGCACGCCCGGCTTGGCTGAAAAATCATCCATTTCATTATTCAGCAAGATGCCACTGTTGCCAGCTACAATACCACTGCCAAAATTCAGGTTAAGGGTGTAGGTAACCGCCACGGCATTACCGTTTTTATCGACCACCGAATAATGCGTGGTTTGGTCGCTTTCATAAGGCTGTGGCTTGCCCGGCAAAATTTCCCTGGCAGGCGTAACCTTGTCTAGCGGCATGCCTGCCACCAGGCTGTTGGCATAGCCTTTTGAGGTTAACCCTTTTTGCGGTACTTTGGTAAAGTCAGGGTCACCCAAATATTCAGAACGGTCGGCATAGGCCCGTTTCATGGACTCAGCCATTAAAGTGACTGCTTTGGCGCTGTTATGCCCCATTTCATTCAGGTTTTGGCCTTCTAGCATATTAAGTATCTGAATGACATGAATACCGCCTGAACTGGGTGGCGGCATGGAAACCACCTCATACCCACGGTAAGTTCCTTTTACAGGCTCACGCTCCACCACCTTGTAATTAGCCAGGTCTTCTTTGGTGATGAGGCCATCATGCTTGGCCATTTCTTCAACAATCTGGTCGGCAATGGCTCCTTGATAAAAAGCCGCCGCACCCTCTTTGGCAATTAAGCGCATGGATGCCGCCAGGTCTTTCTGGGCCAGCAAATCACCAGCTTTCAGGGGTTCACCCTCTTTGAAGAAAATAGCTTTGGTGGTGTCCCACTTACCCAGGCTCTCTTTGGTGGCAGCCAGGTTTTCTGCCAATGCATTGCTAACAATATAACCGTTTTCAGCCAGGTCAATAGCCGGTTGAATGACCTGCTCCAGTGGCATGCTACCCCATTTTTTCAGGGCATGTTCCATACCGGCCACGGTGCCGGGTACGCCAACCGCCAAGTGGGTGTACAGGGAACGGCCACCGGCCACATTGCCCTGTTCATCCAGATACATGTCGCGGCTTGCCTTGGCAGGCGCCATTTCACGGAAATCAAGCGCAATGGTTTGGTCACTGTCCTTGTCGTGCACCATCATGAAACCGCCACCACCCAGGTTACCGGCATTGGGCAGGGCAACCGCCAGGGCAAAGCCAATGCCTACCGCCGCATCAACCGCATTGCCGCCTTTTTTCAGGATATCCAGACCAATGGCAGAGGCCAAGTGCTGCTCGGTAGCCACCATCCCGTTATGTGCAATAACCGGATGGAAAATATCCATGTTGTAGTCATACTTGACCTGCGGCATTTGGGCCACTGGTGCCTTGGCCTGTACTGGCGTTACCGGCCCGACTACAACCAATGCTAGCGTCAGAGAGGCCACAAGCGTACTGCGTTTTATTTGAATCAACATAACTCCTCCTTTATTATCCCTGAGGTTCAGGAAACTAATATCCTCGCTTCAATCCCTCCAGATTGCGCCGGTCACGCTTGGTAGGGCGGCCATGCAAGATGGTGTCAGCAGGTTCATTGGCCAATCTTCGTCTTTCTTTTTCCGCTTCGCGAGCCTGAATGCTTTCTTGCGTTTCTTCATACAGCAACTGGGCCACCGGTGCCGGCCCACGCACTGCGCTTAAAGCTTTTATTTCCACCATTCTGCTGGTTTGCTCTTGCCGGATAGCCAGCATATCACCCACCTTGACCTCTCGGGCAGGTTTGGTGCAGGATTGCCCGTTAAGTTCAATCCTTCCCTTGCCAACTTCGGTAGCGGCCAGCGAACGGGTTTTATAAAAACGGGCGGCCCATAACCATTTGTCTATACGAATTTTTTCCAGCTGAGTCATGTTCAATAATAAAATGATAAGTATCTGCCAATGATACTATGGCAGGGCGCAATCGTCTTGCTGTCTCTATCAGGAAATACCCTTCCAGGCCATGCACACCCGTGCGCAAGCACCCCAACAGCCTTTTATTCACCAGACTTCATTCTTTGCCTGTCTTTAACTTTGCCAAAGAGACCCTATATAATTGTCCTGAACATTATTTATTCCCAGACTGAATCCATCCATGAAAAAATTACTATTTAGCGCCCTAGCCGTATTCGGCCTGTTCTTCCAACCTTCTGTACAGGCTGAAGAAGTGGGCTGTGTCAGCACCACCTGGCGCGTGGTCAACAACGACAAAGTTTGTGTCCAATCTTTCAATGACCCGGATATCGAAGGCGTTGTGTGCCACTTGTCGCACGCACAAACCGGGGGTATTTCAGGCGCGCTGGGTTTTGCCGAAAACCCTTCGCGATTTGCCATTTCCTGCCGTCAGGTTGGCCCCATCAAGGCGACAAAAGCCATTCCAGACAAAAAAGAAAATATATTCACCCAGCGCATGAGCCTGTTATTCAAAGATCTGAATGTCACCCGCCTGCTGGACAAACCCAATAACACGCTGGTTTACCTGGTGGTCAGTGAACGGGTAATTGAAGGCTCTCCCTACAACAGTATCTCAGGCGTCCCCTTAATGCCCTGGGGCGAAAAACTGCCTGAAGTCACCTTCAAGAAATAAGCACCGTACTTCCTGTTCCAACCCGCTTCTCCCCCGTCCTTGCATCAAGGGCGGGTTAAATTATTTTCAATGCCATGCCCATTTCTATCCTGAACCGGATCAACCTTGACGCACCCTACTGGTCTCCCTGGAAGCATCGTTTCCCTGCCTCGCAGCAAACCATCACCAGCGTCCATGCCTTCCTGAACCAGGATCGAGCAGCACACCTGCCCGTTACTTTCGTTCCCCAGGAAGCCCTTCCCGAGGGCATGGCCTATGAAACTTTTATTTATGAAACCGGCAATGTCCCCACCCGTGACGGCCTGCATGACTACTTCAATGCCCTGTGCTGGTTTACCTTTCCCAATACTAAAATCCGTCTTAACCAGTTACAGGCGGCACAAATAGAACAAGCTGGCGTAAACGATACCCGCGGCAAAATACGCGACGCCATTACCGTTATAGATGAAAACGGTTTTCTTATACAGTGCCCCGACGTGCTCTGGCAGGCTTTGCAGGCCAAACAATGGCACACCGCTTTCGTAACGCTACGCCCCCTGTGGCGCCAAACTCGGGTTATTGCTTTCGGCCACGCCCTGTTGGAAAAGCTGGTTGCCCCTTACAAGGCCATTACCGCCCATGCCATACGGATACCCAACACGCTTTGCTTGCCAGATAACACGGCAAACCTGGCCAATAACAATACCAGTTCAGTAACTCAAGCCAACCCGAACGGTCCGGCGATTTTCTGTGCCGAAGCCATAAAGCAGGTAGATGAATATCTGGCTACTTTCCTGGCACCCGAAACCTTGCAGGAAAAACCGTTCATTCCTTTGCAAATCTTTGGCATTCCGGGCTGGCATGAAGACCAGGCAAACGAAGATTTCTATAACGACCGTAAAGTATTCAGAATACCTAAATAAGTAGCCGTACCAGCCACTCCTAAATAAGCAAACGAACCAACCACCCCCAATCCACCCGCCATTTAGCCTAGCACCCAGCTCTTCAATGCATCCGCGGGCCTTAAAACAACCAAAGCGTGATGACACTACCGATGCAGCGACTTCGGCGCGAAGCGGCGTCGGAGCAAAGCGGTAGTGTCATCACGCTCTGCCTGCCAAGAACCCAGCCAACACACCCTTGCCAATAAAAATAAATCTAGAAATAAAATCCAAAAAACCATCAAACATTGCCAAAATCCACCTAATAGTTTCATAAACTAAAAAGGCCGGATTTACACCACCAGTTTGCTCCGACGCCCCTGCGGGCCGAAGTCGCTGCACTGGTGGTGTAAATCCGGCCCTGAGACATTGTGCCTTGCCGAAATAAAAAGCTGAAAATTTTCTAAATTATTCCAAACGCTGTTAATGATTTGTACAACATATACAGGCTGATCGAAAACAGTAACAAAGCAAAAATCCGCTTTAGCCTGTCAACCGGCCAGGTATGCGCACACTTCGCCCCAAGCGGTGCCAACAACACACTCATGGTAATAAGCACCAACAAACCCGGCCAATACACATAACCCAACATCCCGTCCTGAATACCCACCGTTTCAATCCCGGAACTCACATAACCAATACTGTTGGCAACCGCAATAGGAAAGCCCAACGCCGCAGACGTTGCCACCGCATTCCGGATAGGGACATTACACCAAACCATAAACGGCACCGATAAAAAGCCGCCACCCGCACCCACCAGGCCGGAGATAAACCCGATCCCGGTGCCTACTGCCGTACGGCCAGCCACACCCGGTAACTGGCGTGACGCCTTGGGCTTTTTATTTTTTAGCATATTGATGCCAGAATAACCCACAAAAACCGCAAAAAACAGGGCCAGCCAAGCCATGCTGATAAACCTGAAAGCGACGCCTCCAGCCAGCAAGCCACCCAAAATAATGCCGGGCACCAGGGAAAAAACCACCGACCACAAAATGCCGCCTCTTTTATGGTGTGCGCGCATGCTGGATAGCGACGTAAACACAATCATGCTCATGGAAGTCGCAATTGCTGAATGCACCACGATATCAGCAGGCATTTGCTGCCAGGTAAACAACATGGTAAGAAAAGGCACCAGAACCATTCCACCGCCAATACCCAGCAAACCGGCCATAAAACCACCAAACGCACCCAGTGCCAACAGGGCGACAATCATTCCAAAGCTTAAAATCATTACTTCAAGTTACCTGATAAAAATTGCTGTAAACGGGCGCTCTTGGTATGGCCGAAAACCTCGGCGGGCGTCCCTTGCTCTTCAACACTACCCTGATGCAAAAACATCACCTGTGAAGCCAGGTTACGGGCAAAACCCATTTCATGGGTCACCACAATCATGGTACGGCCTTCTTCGGCCAATTGTTGCATAACCTTCAACACATCGCCTACCAGTTCCGGATCAAGGGCTGAAGTGGGTTCGTCAAACAGCATCACCTCGGGCTCCATGGCCAGGGCACGGGCAATAGCCACACGCTGCTGCTGCCCGCCAGACATCTGGGAAGGATATTGTTTTTCTACCGCTGCAGACAACCCCACCTTGTTCAGATAATGGCGGGCCCGTTCAATGGCTTCATTTTTTTTAATACCCATAACATGCATGGGTGCCTCTATCACGTTTTCCAACGCCGTCATGTGTGCCCATAAATTGAAATGCTGGAACACCATGGCCAATTTAGTCCTGAACAATTGAAGGCGTTTTTCATCAGACACGCGCAAACGGCCTTTTTTATCCTGGACAACCGTCAGTTCCTCACCATTCAGCAACACACTGCCACTATTGGGTTGCTCAAGAAAATTGATGCAGCGTAAAAAAGTGCTTTTACCAGAACCGCTTGAGCCAATCAAGGCAATCACGTCTCCGGCACTGGCCTGCAACGAAACGCCTTTCAGGACTTCGTTTTGGCCATATGATTTATGTATTTTTTTAACATCCAGTTTATACATGGCTTTCCTAATTGTTTTCGTATGCCAGAAAGGCCAGTGCACGGCGTTCCACCCGCCTGAATGCCCAAACCAGTACAAACGAAATTGACATATACAAAAGTGCCGCTGTGCCATACGAGGCAAAGGTTAGATAGGTGGCCGCATTCGCATCCCTGGCCACTTTAAGAATATCGGGCACCGTGGCCGTAAACGCCAGCGAAGTGGCATGCAGCATTAAAATGACTTCATTGCTGTAAGCAGGCAAGGCACGGCGCAAGGCGGAAGGAAGAATAATGCGGGTGTACATTTTCCAGCGTGACATGCCATAGGCCCTGGCCGCATCTAGCTCGCCGTATGGGGTGGCTTTTATGTAGCCGGCAAAAATCTCTATGGTGTAGGCCAGGGTATTGAGTAGCAGTGCCAACACCACACAGTTATAACCGCTTATGAAAAAGGTGTACAACAGGGGCGTGTCACGTACAAACTCAAGCCCCACGATACCACTATAAATCAGCAACAGCTGTACATAAAATGGCGTACCCCGGAAAACCCAGCTAAAGAACCAGACCGGACCGCTAATGAATTTGTTTTTGGAAACCCGCATGACTGACAGCGGTAAAGCCAGTACAAAACCCAGCACCACCGACAGGGTTAAAATCCATAAAGTGACGGCCAGTCCCGAAAACTGGGTACCATCCCAGTACAAAAACGGCTCCCAATATTCATTGATGATGGTCAGGAAATTTTCAAATGACTCAATCATAAATGAGCCTCACGCACGCCAACAGAATATTTTTTCTCAAGCCACCACAACACAATACTTGAAACAGTGGTCAGCGCCAGATAAATCAGGCCGGCCACCGAAATGAACAGGAACATGCTGGCTGTTGCACGACCTGCCGTTTGCGTTACCTGGACCAGATCAGACAGGCCGATAATGGACACCAGGGCAGTGGCCTTCAACAACACCAGCCAGTTGTTGCCAATGCCCGGCAAGGCAAAGCGCATCATCTGCGGAAAAAGGATACGGCTGAAAACCTGCCAATCACTCATGCCAAATGCCTTGCCCGCTTCCAGCTGCCCTTTGGGCACTGCCAGGAAAGCACCACGGAATGTTTCTGCAAAATAGGCACCATAAATGAACCCGATGGTAAGCACCCCCGCAATAAACGGATCAATTTCCAGCATGGGCAAACCCAAGGCATCGGTAATATTGTTAAGACCCATTTGAATGCTAAAGAAGATAAGCAGCATCAGGACCAGATCGGGTACGCTGCGTACCAGCGTTGTGTAGGCTTGGGCAATCCCCTTGAACAGTAAATTGCCGAACAGTTTTGCGCTTGCCCCGATCAGACCCAGCAAAAAGGCCACCAGCAGCGACAAAAGTGCCAACTTGATGGTTTCCAAAGTGCCGTCCAGAATCTGGCCGCCATAGCCATGCAAAAACATGTGTGTCCCTTAAAAACAAAAATGATTGAGCAACCCGCGATTGCTCAATCAAGCGATTACTTCAATTGATTGTGATGCCACTCGGGCTTATGCTTACTTGGCCTGCATCAGGCCGATTTCGCCAGGCTGAAAATACTTGCCGGCAATTTCCGCAATTGTACCTTCTGCAGCCAGCTCATTGATGGCTTTATTAATGGCCTCTTTCAATTTCACATCGGATTTGCGCAATCCCATGGCAATTTCATTGGTCAGGATAGGGTCACCAGACAACACTTCTCCAACAAACTCAAAGTCCCTGCCCTCTGGAGTGACCAGAAAGCCGGCAATCGCATTGGGTTTTTCAAGCAGGGCAGCATCAAGACGGCCGGCCCGCAAATCGGCATAGGTTTGTGACTGGTCCTGGTAGGATACAATTTGCACGCCCCCCTTGCCCCAGGCTTTTTTAGCAAAAGCCTCCTGGGTGGTGCCCTGCAACACGCCCAGGCGCTTTCCACTTAAGGATTCTGCGGTTGGCAGGGTGCCACTGCCTTTTTTGGCAATCAACTGGGTGGGAATGGCATACAGGGGATCAGTAAAGTCAATGACCTTTGCCCGTGCTTCAGTTGCGGTCATGCTGGAATGAATAACATCGAACTTGCGAGCCTGAAGGGCTGGGATCAAGCCATCAAAAGACTGCTCGACCCAAACACATTTGGCGTGCAGTTTGCCGCAGATGGCATTGGCTACATCCACGTCAAACCCCTCCATTTCGCCTTGGGCATTTCTGTATTCAAAAGGCGGATAGGTGGCTTCCACGCCAATACGGATTTCTTTCCATTCACTGGCAGCAGCAAGATTTCCCACTCCAAGAATAGAACATGCCAATCCTGCAGCAATCAATATTTTTCTGATTTTCATGCCTGAATTTCCTATGCAAATTGATCAAAAAACGGAAGGTAAAACAAGCACTTTCCATTCAATACAGAAAGTTTTCCTATCCGACATAAGCCGATAATAACCGCAAGGCCTGTTTATTGCCACTAGGGAACACCTTGATTTTGACACATCCGGGGCAAGGCCAAAAAGCGGGGCACTGGCCGCAATCTGATACACTATGTTTTTTGCGGATTTTCAACGCTGATTGCTTTTTCTTTATAGCCTTACACCATGACCCTCTCTTCAGAATCCGGCCAGCCAGCAGTCTGTCCCTTTATCACCCCCATCCACCCGGTTCAGCTTGAAGGCTTTGGCGTTATTCTCCAACCCATGCGGCTGGCCCACGCAGAAGGTCTGAAAAATGCCGCTAGTGACGGTGAACTCTGGAACCTGGTGTATACCTCGGTGCCCGAACCGGGCCAGGAAAAGGCCTATATTGAAGCTGCCCTAAAGGGTCAACAAGACGGCCACATGCTGCCGTTTACCGTCCTTGACGCCAAAACCAAAAAAATAATCGGCACCACCCGGTATCACGATATTGTCGCGGATATTGCCCGGCTTGAAATTGGCTATACCTGGTATGCCAAATCCTGGCAACGCACCCATGTGAATACCGCCTGCAAATACCTGCTGCTGTTTTATGCCTTCCAAAGCCTGCAGGCCAATGTCGTGGGCTGGCGAACCGACATCATCAACCACACTTCACAAAAAGCCATTGAACGGTTGGGTGCCAAAAAAGACGGGGTCTTGCGTGGCCATGCAAGGCGTCGTGACGGCTCCATCAGGGATACGGTCATGTACAGCGTTACCCGTGAAGAATGGCCTGCCATTAAAAAAGCATTGAAACCTTGAAAGACCTGCTAATCTCGTTATTGCCAATTTGTCTGTATCTGGTTCTTGGCCTGTTCATTGGCAAAATCCTGCCTGCCACCCAGTCAGCCCGTTTGGCTCGCCTGATCACGCCTTTTGTCTGGTTGCTGCTGTTTGCGATTGGTTATAAGTTTGGCCTGCAACTGGAAAACCTGCAAAACGTAACGCAAATCCTGGGCATTGCCATGGCCTATGCGCTGGGCACTACGGTCTTTTCTTTCATTGGCTTATGGATGCTCTTTCCAAAAGGCCCCAAAACCACTGCCGAAGCCACCTCTGACTTTGGCATTTGGCATGTAATTTGGGAGTGTGGCATTGCCTTTGTCTTTATCCTGGCGGGTATTGGCCTGGCCAAGTTATTGCTAATGGCACAACTCAATACCGAACTGCTGCCTTCGGTTGAAACTTTCCTGTACATATTGCTGGTGCTCATTGGCATAGACCTGGTCAACGCCCCCATTTCCTTCAAGTTCCTGCAATTCAGGACCATTGTCACGCCAATCGTGGTTATTCTGTTTTCACTGTTTGGCGGTGCCTTCGTTGCCTGGTTAATGGGTATGGATATCCGTAATGGCCTGGTCATGTCTGCCGGTTTCGGCTGGTTCTCACTGTCTGGTGTCATGGTTACAGCTCGTCTGGGGGAGTTCTACGGTGCCACGTCCCTGATGACTGACCTGTTCAGAGAATTGCTCTCTATCGTAGTGCTGTTTTTTCTGGGCGCGCGCCACCCGGTACCTGCCATCGGCACAGCCGGCGCAACGGCGCTGGACACCACCCTGCCCATTATCAAGAAAATGTCGGGTAACCATTACATAGCTACCGCCATTTTCAGCGGAGCGGTACTTAGCCTTGCTGCTCCCTTCCTTCTGGCCTGGCTGCTTACAATGTTCAATTAATCCAGCAGGCCCCAGGCCTGTTTCACCTGTACGCAAACCTTGCGTTCAAGCTCCAGACGCGCCGGGTGAAAAAAACCAAGTTCCTGTCCATCTTGCAGGCGTGCGGTGTATTTATAACGCTCGCCTTTGAAAACACGGCTTAGCACCTTTACCTCAATCCCGTTTTCCACCACCCTGACGTGCTCGGGCCTTACCAGGATGGCCTGCCGGGTTGATCCCAGTGAAGAAGAAAGCAATTGCATGACTTCCGGGCCCGACAAAAGACGGTTATCGGTATGGCGGTGTACATGCAGAACCGAACCCTGCCCAATGAAACGGGCCACCCAGGTATTTTGCGGATACTGGTACAGTTGCTCGGGCGTATCCCACTGCTCCAGCCGGCCGTGATTCATCACGGCTATACGGTCGGCCAGTGCCATGGCTTCCGCCTGGTCATGCGTGACATACACAAACGTTGCCCTGGTTCTGCGATGAAACTCACGAAAAGTCTCTTCCATGGAAGCGCGCAAATGTTGGTCCAAGTTAGCCAATGGCTCGTCCAGTAGCACAACGTCGGGATGTGACACCAGACAGCGAGCCAAGGCAACACGCTGGCGCTGGCCACCGCTAAGATCTTGCGGTGCCCGTTCAGCCAGATGGGACAGATTAACCGTGTCCAGTGCCTGCATTACCTGCTGCCGGTAGTCTTCTCCTTTGACCCCTTTCAGTTTCAGGGCGTAACCGACGTTGTCCATCACATTCATGTGAGGCCATAATGCGTACGACTGAAACACCATGCTCATGTTGCGCTGTTCTGGCGACACGTGCAGATTGTTTCCAGCCAGTAGCCTGCCATCAACCTGAATCGTTCCCTGGTCTACCTGTTCAAAGCCGGCCAGCATACGTAACAAGGTTGTCTTGCCGCATCCACTTGGACCCAACAATGCCACAAAAGAACCTGCAGGTACCTCAAGGCTGAACTCATTCACCACCGGGGTCTTGCCAAACGATTTTACTACCCTGTCCAATACTAGCTGCGCCATGGAATAACCCCTTTTGGCAGATTGCGTCCCAATATACCCAACACCAGCATTAACAACGCAATCATCATAACAATCAATACGGAAATGGCCGAAGCCAGCACCGTTTCCCCACCATCTTCAAGATTAAAAACCAGTACTCCCAATGTTTCATTGCCAGCACTCCATAACAGTGCCGAAACGGTCAGCTCATTAACCGCAATCATGAATACCAACAGGAATCCGGCAAAAGCCGCAGGCGCCAGCAGGGGAAATATGATGTCGCGCCATCTACGTACCATGGAAGCACCACATAACTGGGCAGCTTCTTCAAGTGCACCGTCAAACTGCAGCATACTGGCATGGACAGGTTTGAAACTGACCGTCAAAAAACGCGACAAATACGCAAACAGGATAATGCCCAGACTGCCATACAAAGTGATTTGAAAAATGGGAATAGGCTTGGCAAACAGCAAAATACAGGCAATCGCCAGCACCACGCCGGGCAAGGCATAAGGCACATCCACCAGCATCAGGAGAAATGAATACAAACGGCGCGGACGCCTGACGATAACATAAGCCAGTGGCAACGCCAGGAAAGCCAGAATAAATGCGGCACTGAGTGACAGAAACATACTATTTTCAAACGCACGCCAGGTTACACCCTGCCCGGCAAGCATATACGCATAAGCAGAAAAACTGATATTGTCATGCCGCAGGGGCACCCCAATGGCAGGCACCAGTGAACTGGCCACCAAAGCCAAGACCGGCAGGACCAGAATGAGCGTAATAATCAGACCCAGGCCAACTTCACAGCCAAGCCGCGATGTGCCCAAATCAAAGGCCAGCGGCTTGCCCGGCATGCCAAGCAAAGGCATTTTTGACTGAAACCGATGCTGAACCCACACGCCCACCATGGCAATCGCCCCCACAATGACTGACAGGCTTGAGACTTCATTTAGCATCAACGGCCCGAAATCAGCCATTTTCTGGTAGATAAGCGTAGGCAGCACATAATAAGAAGCCGGGATACCCAGCATGGCCGGGATACCGAAATTACCCAGTGCCGAGACAAAAGCAATGGCCGCACCAGCCAATATGCCGTTTTTGCACAACGGAAAAATCATGTCCAGCATGATGCGATACTGGGAAGCGCCACTTAGGCGAGCGGCTTCAACCAGTTCTTTGGGTAGCACCAGCAAATTGGTTCTTACTGACAAAAAAACCAAAGGGGCATGCTGAATCCCCATAAGCAGGGCAATACCCCAATCGGAGTACAGGGGCTGCCGGCTACCCAGCGCCGGGGCAATCCCCAGGAGCTGCAACAGGGCACTGCCAGGCCCCATCAGCTGCAACCAGCTTAAGGCGGTAACCTGGGGCGGAATCATCATGGGCAGCATAAACATGAACACCCAGAACGACTTACCACGGATATTGGTCAGGGCAATGAAAAAAGCCAGTCCTGCCCCCAGCACCAGCGCCAGCAAGGTTGCCAGCACACTGGTATACAAACTGTGCCAGGTGGCCTGCCAGGTGGCCGAAGACCGCAACACTTTCCAGAAACTGGATTTTTCACCCGCCACAATATCGGCCAATGCCTCGCCCAGCAATCGCAGGCTTGGCAAGACATTGACCAGGAAAATAATAAACAGCAGGCCCAATACCCACCAATGCCGGCTTGGGTTCCTGAGAGAAGAGAGTTGCGGATGTGACATGAAAAAGAAAGGCTCAGGCGCTTATGTTTACACACAAGCGCCTGATTTTAAACCACCGTTAGAAAATCAGTTGAACAGTTTACTAAAACCTTCCTTGTCTGTTTCCGAATTTTCCAGTGCCTTGGCCGCATCAAAAGACAATAGCTTGATCTGGCTGCGCTCGGGGAAACCTTCTGGGGTTTTCATGCCATTGCGGGCAGGCAGGTAGCCTTGCTCTAGCACCAGCTGCTGGCCTGGTTCAGACAAAACAAAGTCAACAAATTTGCGGGCCAGTTCAGGCTGTTTGCTGTCTTTCATGATGGCAACCGGCTCGGTAACCATGCTCACGCCTTCAGCAGGAAAAACAAATTCAATCGGCGCACCCTTGGCTTTTTCACGAATAGCCATGTAGTCGGCCAGCACGCCATACGGACTGGTACCAGAAGCCACGGCAGTTAGGACGCTACCATTGCCTTTGAGTGCGGAAGCACCATTTTCCTTGAGGCTTTCATAAAATCTCCAGGAAAAATCTGGATTAGCGGTAATCGTGGACAAGTGAATTAAGGCAGCACCAGAATACAGCGGGCTGGGCATGGCAACCTGGTTTTTATATTCGGGCTTGAGCAAATCCTTCCATGAGGCCGGTTTTTGCTGTGCATTGGCATGATGGGCAATCCCGGTGGTAATCAGCTTGGTGCCATGATAGTAGCCGTCCTTGTCAAACAGGGCCGGGTCATACGCTTTGCTTTCTGCCGACGGATAGGCCGCCAGAATACCCTCTTTTTTCAGCTGTTCCAGCGTAACGCTGTCGGCAATCAGCAAGACATCGGGTTTGACTACGCCGGCCGCCATTTCGGCGCGCAGCTTGGTCATGAGTTTAGTGGTGCCATCGCGTACCCATTCAACCTTAGTACCCGGGTTGGCCTTCTCAAAGGCATCCACCGTCATTTGTGCATCTTGCGCAGGCTGGCTGGTATATAACACCAGGGTTTCAGCCTGCAGGGAACCACTAAAAACAACACCAACCAGCATGGCTGAGACAGACAATACACGGAAATTCATATAACCCTCGGAATAATGGCATCAAGCAGAACGGATTTTACATTTTTTGGCAAGCTTACGGCAGCCTGTTTACATGATTGTGACAATCAACCTCATACAGAAAAATGGCATGATTCCGCATGACAAAATTGTGCCAGCCTCTTTCCGGGAACGGCTGGCAACGCTGTCATGAAATGGTATGATTACCTGTCAATATAAATAAATTATTTCCCCGGGACACCATAATGCCTTTGATCGACTGGTTATTCGCCTTGCTTGTCATTGTGGTATGGGGCGTAAATTTCATAGCGATCAAATTCGGGCTGGTTGATTTTCCACCTTTGTTGCTGGGTGCCTTGCGTTTTATGGCGGTTGTGTTTCCGGCCATTTTCTTTATAAAGCGCCCCAACATTCCATTCAAGCTGCTACTGGTATATGGGCTAACCATTAGTTTCGGGCAGTTTGCCTTCCTGTTTACCTCGCTGGCGGTTGGTATGCCAGCCGGGCTAGCTTCCCTGCTTTTGCAGGTACAGGCATTTTTCACGGTATTACTGGCCGCCTTGGTACAACATGAAAAAATCAAACCCCATAACCTGCTGGCCATTGGCATTTCCTTAATTGGCCTGTTTATTATTAACGCCAATGCCAGTGCCGGGCACCCCATTCCCGCTTTGGGGTTGCTTTTTATTTTTCTGGCCGCTTTTAGCTGGTCCACCGGCAATATTGTTATCAAACAGGCCAAAAATGTAAACATGCTAAGCCTGGTGGTTTGGGGTGGTACCATTCCCATTATTCCATTCCTGCTTAGCTCATGGATTTTTGAAGGTGGCGATCTTATGGTGGCCAGTCTGCAATCGGTTAGCTTTACCGGCATTGCCGCTATCATGTACCTGGCTTACGGGGCAACACTGGTAGGTTATGTTTTATGGGGACGCCTGCTGGCCAAGCACCCGGTTGGCCTGATTGCCCCGCTTACCTTGCTGGTTCCGGTAGTTGGCCTGCTTTCTGCCACATGGGTCCTGGACGAAAAACTGTCCACCCTGCAATGGCTGGGGGGTACAGTAGTGATGCTGGGCCTGATTGTCAACATCTTTGGTCCCAGGCTGCGTAAGCTGGTTTTCGCACATTGAACCCGGCAAAATACATTTGCAAATAAAACCAAACAAATTTTTACCTTGTGACTAAAGATATAAGCCTGATTTGCCATTACACTTGTAACCGCACATCCTGAAACATTTAAGGCCTTGATTATGGGGAAATAAACCCTATATCTACCATCAAAGCCCTACCCGCTCGGAGCATTGTTATATGGATATTATCTGGGAAATAATCATTGGTTTTCTGGTTGGTCTCGTGGCTCGTGCGCTTATGCCCGGTTCCCAGTCGTTGGGATTAATCATGACCACCCTGCTGGGTGTGGTTGGCTCATTGGTTGCCACCCATTTAGGCGTTGCTGTGGGCATTTACGAGGCCGGCAGCAGTGCACGCTTTATTGGCTCGGTCGTTGGTGCCATGATTGTCCTGTTTGTTTACGGCTTAATCACCAAAAACAAATAAATGCACGCTTTGTCAATTGCGTGCCGTGGCACACGCAATTTTTAAGGAAAACATAATGATTCAGTCCCGTTTCGGTGACCAATCAAGCTCTCGCAATCATTCCGGCGTCATCAGCAAGGTGGCAAGCCTGGCAAAAAAAGCGGGCAAGCCTGTTATTGAAAAGGCCCTGTTCCTGTTTTTTGCCGTACAAAACCCTAAAACACCGGCCTGGGCAAAACGCGTTATTTACGGTGCGCTGGCCTATCTTGTCTTGCCGGTCGATGCCATTCCCGACCTGATGCCGATTGCCGGTTTTACCGATGACCTGGGCATTATTACCGCAGCCCTGGCAACGGTCTCTTTGTATATTACCGCCGATGTTAAGCAACAGGCACGGCAAACATTAGACAAGTGGTTTGAATAAAGGCAATAATCGTTTATTTGCATTACTCACGATTATTTATGCCGCAACACTCACTCAAGGATTACTGGATAACCGAAACCCTAAGACTTAGGGAAGAACATTGGGGGCCCATTGAAGACGCCACCCTGCTCCACCAGATCCGTCACAGCACAGAACCAGTCAGCCATAAAATCATCCAGCGTGCCACCCTGATTGCCAAACGGGACGGACTGGCTGCCACTATCGAAAAATGGAGTGGCAACGCACGCCTGGCTTTTTGGGCCATGGCACTGTTGGCTATTTTTGCTGGTATCGGCATGGCGGCCAGTGCCCTGGGCACAGGGCATGTCAATCTGCTGCTGGCACTGGTCGCCTTGCTGGGCCTGCATGCCATCACCTATGTATTCTGGCTACTGTCTTTTTTGGCTCCGTACCATGGCGGCACCCTGCTGGGCCAAGCCTGGCTTTGGCTGGGCAAGAAACTGGCACGCGGCCCCGATGCCACCCTGGCCCCCCAGGCGTTTATTAATATTCTCAACCAGAACAACGGCCTGCGCTGGCTGCTGTCATCCATCAGCCATGGTATATGGGTTGTAATGATGACGGCAGGTATTATGACCATGCTGGCCCTGCTGGCGGCAAGGCAATACACCTTCGGCTGGGAAACCACCATCCTGCCTGTTTCTTCCTTTGTGTCCATCACCCAAGGCATTGGTTTTTTACCGCATTTCCTGGGTTTTTCCATTCCTTCAGCCGATATCATCCAGCAAAGCAGCGGCCTGAAAACCGCTGGCCCCGAATCACAGGCCATCTGGTCTTCCTGGCTGATTGGCGCAATCATGGTTTACGGTTTGCTGCTGCGCCTGGCCAGCCTACTGCTATGCCTTTGGAAAACCCGGCAAGCCATGCGTCAAATACAGATTGATGAAACCCTGCCCGCCTATGTCGGCCTGGTAGACCGCCTGTCTGCACACAGCGAACATATCGGGGTGGATGCCCCCGCCCCAGCCTTGCAAACCGCCCGGCGCAACACCCTTCCTGCATTGGCACCGGCAGGCAGCCCACTGGTCGTGGGGCTGGAATTAAGCCCGCGCGCGCCATGGCCGCCCTTTGCACTGTCCGCCACCGTCCATGACCAGGGCAAGCTGGAAAGCCGGGAACAGCGCCATCAGCTGCTGGCACAAATAACCAACCAAACCGTACCGGCCCTCTTGATTGTGTGTGATGCCGCGCAAACCCCCGATCGTGGTACCCTGCATTTCATTACCGACCTGTCCAACCTGGTTTCGCACACCGATATCTATCTGTTAACAAATCAGAACCAGCCGGAAAACCGTCTTCCATTATGGAAAGAACGCCTGCAACAGGCGGGTTTTGCTGATGAACAGTTGCATGAAACACCGCAAACGCTGTCGCAATGGATACAGGCAAATTGAATATGGAAACGAATCAAGTCTTGCATCTGGCCGTTGTTGGCCACACCAACACGGGTAAAACCTCTTTATTAAGAACCCTTACCCACGATACCGGGTTTGGGGAAATTGCCGATTTTCCGGGCACCACCCGCCATGTGGAAGGTGCCCGCCTGTTCCTGAACGGGCAAGCCGCAGTTGAACTCTTCGACACCCCGGGGCTGGAAGACGGTATTGCCCTGCTGGATTACCTGGACCAGCTTAAAGCGCAGGCCGGGCAAGGTTCCTCGCGTTTTGATGGCCCTGGCAGCATTCACCGTTTTCTGGACACGCCGGAAAGCAGCCGGCGGTTTGAGCAGGAAGCACGCGTATTGCGCAAGCTGCTGGAATGTGATGCCGGTTTATACGTGATTGATATTCGCGATCCCGTGCTGGCCAAACACCGCGATGAGCTGGCCATTTTAAGCCGTTGCGGCAAGCCGTTGGTGCCCATTCTGAATTTCATGCATAGCAGCCCCAATTACCTGCAAGACTGGAAAGAAGCCCTTGGAAACCTGGGCCTGCATTTAAGCATTGAATTTGATACGGTTGCACCCGCTTTGGATGGCGAAGAGCAGCTTTACCAGAAACTAGCCCTGGTGCTGGATACCCATGCCAATACCCTAAAAGCCCTGTCGGCAGATATTCACAAGCAACGCAAGCTGCGGCGGGAAATTGCCTACAACATGATTGCCGAGCTCCTGATTGATGTGGCGGCCTACCGTTACACCAGCCCGGGTGATGATGAAAGCATTAAAAACGCCACCACTCTGTTGCAAGACGTGATCCGCCTGCGCGAACAGGAAAGCATACAGGCACTGCTGACGCATTACCGTTTCCGGCCAGAAGACTACCCCGACCAGCCTTTGCCTATTGAAGAAGGACGCTGGGGCATGGACCTGTTCCATCCCCAGGCCCTGATGGAAATGGGCATTCAGGTGAGCAAAGGGTTTGTGGCCGGTGCCATGGCCGGTGCAGCGGTAGATGTCATGTCTGCCGGCCTTAGCTTGGGTACCGCCACCCTGATTGGCGGCGTGATTGGCAGCGTATGGCAAGGTGTGGACAAATTTGGCAAGCGCATTCTGGGCAAGCTGCAGGGTTACCGGGAAATTTCTCTTGATGATGCGATTATCCGTCTTCTGGGTATACGCAGCCTGCAACTGCTTAATGCCCTGGAAATGCGTGGCCACGCAGACCAGCGGCCCATCATGCTGAACACGGAAACCGTCACCGGACAACTTAAGGAAGGTGACCTGCCTGAAGAAATCCTGGAAGCACGCAGCCTGCCACAGTGGTCCAAAATGAGCGAGCATTTTGAAACCGGTGCCCGCCGTAATGCAGCCATCAAGTCTTTGGCCCGCAAGCTTCATTGACAGTCGCCGAAGGGTACTCATTCTCATGCTCCGCATGAGAATGCCTGAACTTAAAGCATCACTGGCGCATCGGGCAGGAAGTTGGGTCCATTTTCACCCTCTTGCTGAGCGCAATATTGGGCCAGAATAGCCTCTAGCCCAATGACCGCTTCAGTCAGGCCTTCCTGGTATTTGTCTTCAGAAAAACGCAACTCCAGTGCCGAACAAATCGCCTTCCATTCATGATCTGCCATTTTCAGGCCCTTGTCGGCAATGATTTCAATCTTGTGCCGGTCTAGCGCGATATACAGCAATACCCCCGTGTTATGGGGCGTATCCCATACCCGCAAGCGGCCAAAGACCTCCAGGGCCCGTTCAGCACTGCTTTTTACATGCGATGGCATAACCGCTTCTATGCCAATCACCAGTTCACCATGATGGTGCTTTTCTTCGCTAAGGCGGATCTGTTCGGTAATTTCTTTCATGAAACCGGTGTGAAAATGCTTGCGCCTTAACCACCAGCCATGCACCGAATCCAGATCGAGCCACTTTAACCATTTACCAGCCACCGGATGCTCCTCCACCGCCACTGCTTCCGCCGCCACCGCCGCCGAAGCCACCGCCCCCACCAAAACC
>Ga0265293_10000439_pt1 | contig 99739 bp, 83 predicted proteins | sample Munlanlewell138R_FD_192505 | JGI IMG/M metagenome (GOLD analysis project Ga0265293, IMG submission 192505) | Leachate microbial communities from a municipal landfill in Southern Ontario, Canada - Leachate well 138R | ecosystem: Engineered > Solid waste > Landfill > Unclassified | place: Canada... | reverse complement strand
CGCGGGGTCATCCCCGGTGTCCGCGGGTTCATCCCCGGTGTCCGTGGGTTCATCTCCGGTGTCCGCGGGTTCATCACCAGTGTCCGCGGGTTCATCCCCGGTATCGGTAGGTTCATCCCCAGTGTCCGCCGGAGATTTCGCGGTGCTGTCGCCACATCCGCCCAGTCCCCACAGGGCCAACCCAACCACCACTATCCACCACTGCATTGCGTTGCGCATACTCACCCTCCTCAAGTTTCAAACCTCAACAATACCCCAAATCACACACCTATGATGTAATTTTTTATTAACGTGCAAACTATCGGGGTGCCCCTTGCGGGTGCCGTTTTTTAATCGCTCAGAGTCATTACCGAGGGAAAGGGCGGACACGGGGGTATCGCCTCTACGTTTTCCTGGCGGCGTTACCAAGACGGACACGGGGGTACCGCCCCTGCTTTTATTGAATGCGAAGGATTTAGCCGGAGAGTGTTGCGCCGTCGCCGGGGGTGGCGGTGATGACGTCTTGGATGCCCGGCACTTGGCGCAGGCGCTCGGCGATCTCTTGGGCGTCCGCGGCTGAGCAGAGCACCTTGGGCTGTGGCCCGGCGTCGCAGGTAAACCAGGCGCCGATGCCATCGCGCCGCCACTGGCGCACTTGGTGCAGGGCCGCGGTGGTGGTGGGGTTGAAAAACAAAATGCCGGGACGGGCCGCCAAGGCCGCTGCGTGCATGGCCAGGGCGCTGTGCTCGGCGATGTCCCCGAGTTTCTCGATGTCGCGCGCGTGCACCGCCTGTTGCGCCTCGGCGAGCCAGCGGGCGGTGGTGTCGATGAAGGCGCGGTAGTAGGGCGAGGTGTCTCGCGTGCGGTTCATGGCAAGGGTGGAGCTGTCGGCCTTGGGCCCGGTTGCGGCGATGCCGATGACCAGGGCGATGTCCCAGTACCCCGGCGGTGCGATGGACTCGGCAAAGGAGTCGCTGCCGTCGGGCGCGCTTCCCGCGTGCCACACGACAAAACCCCCGGGGATGGAACGCGCCGCAGAGCCCGACCCGCGCCGCGCCCAGGCGCTTAATGATTGTGGCGTGGTGGGGATGCGCAAGGCGTGGGTGGCGGCCAAGGCCAAGGCGGCAAACCCCGAGGCCGAAGAGGCCAGTCCCGCGGCGGTGGGAAAGTTGTTGCTCGTGGTGACCACGGCGCGAGAGGTGCTGTCGGCCTCTTGGCGCAGCAAGTCTAAGAAGCGCGAGACCCGCGCGGTGAAGGGCGCGCTGGCCAGGGCGTCGCCGAGGTACACGACATCGTCGCCGGGCTGTCCGTCGATGGCGACCTGGGTGGTGGTGCGCAGGGGCTGCAGCGTCACCGAGAGGCTGCCAGCGGCGGGGAGGTTGTAGGTCTCGCAGCGCTTGCCGAAGTACTTGACGAGGGCCACGTTGGCGCAGGCCGTGGCGGTGGCGCGGGTGGTGGCGATGTCGCAGGCGAGGTTCACGGGCGCAATCCGGCGTCGGCGTAGCGGGCCAGGGCCGGACCGATGACCCTAGGGGTTTGCCGCAGGGCGGACAGGTCTTGGGCGCCCACGAGGAACATGGTGTAGCGCAGGCCTGCAATCATGTCGTCGAGATAGGTGCGGACTTCCTCCGGGCCCCCGTGGCGGTAGGCGGCGACCAGGGGACGCGCCACAGCGGTGAGGTCGGCCCCGAGGGCGAGGGCGCGGGCCATGTCGAGACCGGTGGCCACCCCGCCCGAAGCGATGACCGACACGCCCAGGGCGCGCATCCACATCGTGGACACCGCCGTGGGGATGCCCTGTTCCTGCAAGAGATGTCCCAGGCGCTGCTGCTGTCCGGTGGCGCGCAGGGCTTCCACCGCCATCCAGCTCGTGCCCCCGGCGCCGGCGGTTTCGATGCAGTGCACCCCCGCGTCGCGCAGGCGTTCGCCGTCGCGAAAGGAGATGCCCATGCCCACGGCCTTAACCCCCACGGGCCAACCCTGGGCAGCGTCGACCAAGCGGGCGATGTGTGCGAGGACGCCGGAGAAGTCGGTGTCCCCGCCGGGCTGGATGAGTTCCATGCCGGTGTTGAGGTGGACGAGCAGGCCGTCGGCGCCGATGTCGCGCGACAGGTCGATGATTTGCGCCGGTGCGTATTGCCGCAACTGGGCCCCGCCGATGTTGGTCAGCACCAAGGCGTTGGGCGCTTTGTCGCGCACTTGAAACTCGCGCACCAGCTCGGGCACTTCGAGGGCCGGTCGCAGGCTGCCCAGGCTCATGCCAATGCCCAGCGTTTCGGCCACCGCGGCCAGCTCGGTGTTAAAGGCGGCGTTGTCGCCGGTGCCGCCGGTCATGGCGCCGATGAGCAGGGGCGCTTGTAACGTGCGGCCCATGAATGTGGCTTGGGTGCGCACGTCGGCGAGGGCGAACTCGGGCAGGGCGCAGTGGATGAGCTCCACCTCTTCGAGCAAGGTGGTGCGCGTTTGAAAGGCCACCGCGTCGTTGGCGCAGATGCTGAGGTGATCGCGTTTTCGTCGTTGGATGTCGTCGGTCATGGGGTGTCCTGGGGCTCCGAGATGAGCGGAGCAAATTTGTAGGCGTACACGATGGGGCCGCTGGTGCCGTCGGACTTGATGCGCCGCGTGACCATCTCGACCGGCATGCCCGGGGCGACGTCCTTTGGGTCGACGTCGGTGAGCAGCGCCGCGATGACCGGGCCTTCTGCGAGGCGGACGAGCCCGGCCAAGTAGGGCACCTGCTCTTCGAAGTTGCGGGGCGCCTCGTGCACCACGGTGGTGACCAACACCTCGCCCTGGCCGCTGAAGGCGTGGGGCTGCATGTCGGTGGACGCGCAATGGGGGCAACGGATGCGGCCCGGAAAGAAGTGGGCGTGACAGGACGCGCACTGCGTGCCCGAAAGCCGGAGATTGGAGGCCTGTTGTCGCCAGGTGCGTGCGATTTGCATGTTACACCCCGATGATGTGGGTTACGGCCAGGGCGCCGAAGCTCCCCAGGCACTGGACAAGGGCGGTTTTGGCGTTGGGCACCTGGCAGGGACCGGCCTGCTGGCGCAGTTGCAACGCGGCTTCGACCAGTTGGTAGACGCCGGCGGCGCCGGGCGCGATGCCCCGGGACTTGTGTCCGCCCATGGTCCAAAGCGGGTGGGCGGCGTCGGTGTAGAAGTGACCGGCCGCAGCGCGGGTCAAGGCCTCGCCCCTGGGGGCCAGCCCCGCGGCTTCGATGGAGAGCGCGGCGAAGAAGGCGTTGGCGTCGTGCAGCTCGAACAAGGAGAGCGCGTCGAGGGCGAGACCGGCTTCGTCGAGGGCGCGCGCCACCGAGGCTTGGGCGGCGGGCAGTGCGAGAGAGGTGATGGGGGCGGCGATGCCCGTCGGTCCCGACACCGCTGCGCTGGCGAGCAACCGGACGTGCGTGGACTGGGGCTTGCTGCGCCGCAACAGCACCGCGGCACCGCCATCGCAGGAGGGGGCGTTGTCGCAGACGGACAGGGGCGCGGCCGCCATGGGGCTCTTGGCGTATTGCTCTTGCTTGAGCACCCACGGAAAGATGGCCTTGGGGTTGTGGGCCCCGTTGCGGTGCGCGATCTCGGACAGGTGGTAGAAGAGCCCTTTGTCGAGGTCGTGGGTTTGCAGGTATTGCTGCATGCCCAGGGCCGCGGCGATGGTGGGGCTGAATCCGAACTCGGCCTCTTGCAGGGCGTCGAGGCCCGTGGCGCGGACAGCTTCGAGTTGGTCGGGCAGGGCGTCGCTGGTTTTTTCGGCCCCCACCACGAGCACCGCCTCGCAGCGTCCCGCTTGGATGAGGGCGCTGGCCAGGCGGATGGCGCTGCCGCCGGAGGCTTCGTCCGTGGCCACGGTGTGGGTCTCGATGCCGTGCAGCCCCAGGCGGTCGGCGATGAAGGTGCCCAGGTTGCGCTGATCGAAGAGGGCGCCGCTGAGCGCGTTGGCGGCGATGAGGGCGCAGGGGGTGACGTCCTTCGCCTCGGCCAGCGCCTGGGCAGCGGCCTTGATGGCCAAGTCGAGGAGCCCGACATTCCATTTTTCGGCGCAGCGCGTCTGGCCCAGGCCGATGATTTCAATGTGGTTCATGCGCTTGTCTTCGCCTTTCTCTCAGTTGAGCCGCAGCTTGCCGCGATAGCGCGCGTAGAGTGCGTAATCGATGGGTTTGTGGCGCGACAGATAGGTTTCGAGCGGGATGCCCCGCTGCCGTATCTCGGCGATGCCCTCGGTGACGACAAAGGAGAAGGCGTCGGAGCCCGCCCCGGAGCCGTAAGAGGCCAGGAGGATGCGGTCGCCGGGTTCGGCTTCGTCGAGGGCCTTGGCAAAGCCCAGCAGGGCCGCCCCGGAGTAAGTGTTGCCGATGCGGTGGGTCAGGATAAACGGGGCGACGCTCTCCTTGGGAAAGCCCAGGGAGGCCGCTACCTTTAAGGGAAACTGGTAGTTGGGCTGGTGAAACACGGCGAAGCGGTAGTCGGCGGCGGTGTGCCCGGTTTCGGCGAAGAGCTGCTCCACCGCGCTCTGGATGTGGTGGAAGTAGGCCGGCTCGCCGGTGAAGCGCTGGCCGTGGGAGGGATAGGCCTGGCCCTCGCGGCGGAAGAAGTCCGGGGTGTTGGTCACGTAGGAATTGCTGGCCTCGACGGTGGCCAAGCCCTTGTCGGCGGGCCCCAGGATGTAGGCGGCGCCGCCGGCCCCGGTGAAGAACTCGAGCACGTCGCCGGGGCGGGCCTGCGAGGTGTCGGCGCCCCCGCACAGGGCGTACGGTGCCATGCCGCTGCCCACCATGGCGATGGCGGCTTGCATGGCCTCGGTGCCGGGTTTGCAGGCGAACTCCCAGTCGGCGGCGTTGGCGTGGGGCAGGGCCCCGATGGCGTCGGCGACGATGGTGGAGGTGGGCTTGACGGCGTAGGGCTTGGACTCGGTGCCGAACCACACCGCGCGCAGCTCATCCGGGTCGATGCGGGCCATGCGCATGGCGTTGCGAGCGGCCTGGATGGCGATGGTGGTGGTGTCCTCGTCGGGACCGGGCACCGCCTTGAAGAACCGCGCCGGGGGCCTGCCTGCGCTGCGCCACACGCGGTCGATCTCGGAGCTGTCGATGCGGAATCTGGGGATATACCCGCCGTAACCGATTATCCCAACTTGTCTATCGGGTTTCATGGCATGTCCTTCGCACATTTGGGGGAATGGGGCGCTGCCGTGCAATGGGTTCGCCGCGCCGAAGTCCGCAGTGCAGACCAAGAAGATAGACAGAACACCATCAATTTCAATCGATTTTCTCGCCACACCGCTGCACGGAGGCGTTTCCCGGGCGTTGGGGCGCACACTTTCGGGGTTTTTGACACCCGGGCGCCTTCGGGTTTGCCCAACGAGGCCACAAAAGACGGCGTTAAGCCGCGCATTAAATGCAGAATAATCCTTTAATTTCAGTTGGTTATGAAAAAGTGAAGCTGTTTTTTTGACTGCTGTGCGCGACTATCCTACATTTCCTTTCAGGTAGGACACTTGGTTACAAAAAGCAAGCGGAGGGTTCAATGCTGAAAGAAGAAGGATATCGCAGTTGGGAAGAGTTCGAGTCCATGGAACGCCGTCGTGTCGGTACTTTTCAACTGAGCATCGATGATCTGGCGCGGGATTGGTACATGGACGGCAGCTATGGCGCCGATGAAGAAGAAGAACGCGAATTGAATTTCGATTAAACGATATTGGCTTTGCGCCGGGGGATCCTCCCTGAACCCGGCATCTCTAACCCCGCATCGGTTTGCCTCACCGGTTCGGGGTTTTTTTTATCGAAAGAAGCGCCAGCCATTGACGACCCCCAAAATGTGCATACTATGACCGCGCTGTGAGCAGTTGCCTAACCCGACTGCTCACGGTGTGACCGGGCAATGCCCACATGAAACCAAAAGAAACCCATTTATAAGGAGGCTAACATGTCACTCAGACCCCTTCAGGATCGCGTCATTATCAAGCGAACAGATTCCGAAGAAAAAACCGCCAGCGGAATCATCATCCCCAACTCGGCCAAGGAGAAGCCCTTTGAGGGCACGGTCGTCTCCGTGGGCCCCGGCAAAAAGGACGAAAACGGCAAGGCCACGGGCATCGACGTGAAAAAAGGCGACATCGTGCTGTTCGGCAAGTACTCCGGCACCGAGATCAAAGTCGACGGCGAAGAACTCATCATCCTGCGCGAAGACGACATCCTCGCGGTAGTTGAAAAGAAGTAGTTTAAGGAGAAATCATCATGGCAAAAGAAATCGTATTTCGCGAAAACGCCCGCGGCCAAATTCTGCGCGGCGTCAACATCCTGGCAGATGCCGTTAAAGTCACCCTGGGCCCCAAGGGCCGCAACGTCATCATCGAGAAATCCTATGGCGGGCCGACGGTCACCAAGGACGGCGTCAGCGTGGCCAAAGAAATTGAAATCGAAAACAAGGTCGAAAACCTCGGCGCGCAGATGGTGAAAGAAGTGGCGTCCAAGACATCTGACGTAGCGGGCGACGGCACCACCACCGCCACCGTGCTGGCCCAGGCCATGTACCGCGAGGGCTCCAAGCTCGTCACCGCCGGTCACAACCCCATGGCGATCAAGCGCGGCATGGACAAGGCCACCGCCGTTGTGGTGGAAAGCCTCGCCAAGCAAAGCAAAACCGTGAAGTCCCAGGTGGAGATCGGCCAGGTGGGCACCGTATCGGCCAATGGCGACACGACCATCGGCGAGATGATCGCCGACGCCATGGACAAAGTGGGCAAAGAAGGCGTGATCACCGTCGAAGAGGCGAAGTCGATGGACTCGAGCCTGGAGACGGTGGAGGGCATGCAGTTTGACCGCGGCTACCTCTCCCCCTACTTCGTCACGGACCCCGAGCGCATGGAAACCGTTATTGAAGACGCGTTCATCCTCATTAATGAAGGCAAAATCTCCAGCATGAAGGATCTGCTGCCGGTGCTCGAGCAAATCGCCCGCATGAACCGGCCGCTGCTCATCGTCGCCGAAGACGTGGAGGGCGAGGCCCTGGCGACGTTGGTGGTCAACAAGCTGCGCGGCACCTTCACCGCGGCTGCGGTCAAAGCGCCCGGCTTTGGCGATCGCCGCAAGGAGATGCTCAAGGACATCGCCATCCTCACCGGTGGCCAGGTGATCGCCGAAGAACTCGGCCTCACCCTCGAGAAAGTCACCCTCGAAGACCTCGGCAAGGCCAAGCGCATCACCGTCACCAAGGACCACACGACCATCGTCGACGGCGCCGGCAAAAAAGCCGACATCAAGGCCCGCGTCGATCAAATCCGCCACCAGGTCGAAGAGACCACCTCGGATTACGACCGCGAAAAACTGCAAGAGCGCCTCGCCAAACTCGTGGGCGGCGTTGCAGTGATCAAAGTGGGCGCGGCCACCGAAATCGAAATGAAAGAGAAGAAAGACCGCGTCGAGGACGCCCTGCACGCCACCCGCGCTGCGGTGGAAGAGGGCATCGTTCCCGGCGGTGGTGTGGCCCTGCTGCGCAGCCTCGATGCGCTGAACAACGTGGATTGCACCGACGAAGAGTCCCACGGCGTGGCCATCGTGCGGCGCGCCATCGAAGAGCCCATTCGCCAAATTGCGGCCAACGCCGGCGTCGAAGGCTCCATCGTGGTGCAGAAGGTCAAAGAGGGCAAGGGCGCCCTGGGCTACAACGCCGCGGCCGACAAGTACGAAGACCTGATCAAAGCCGGCATCATCGATCCGACCAAGGTCGTGCGCTCGGCGCTGCAAAACGCCACCAGCGTCGCGGGCCTGATGCTCACCACGGAGTGCGCCATCGTTGAAAAGCCCAAAAAAGATGACGACGCTGCGGCGGCCATGGCGGGCATGGGCGGCATGGGTGGCATGGGCGGCATGGGCGGCATGATGTAGTCCCCTCCCCCCCCTCCTCCGCAGCCAGGTCCTTTCCTGGTTTCCCTCCCCGGTTTCCCATTTTCTATTTTTCGCTGTTTTCTTTCTGATGCGTGTTACCCATCCCCCCAAACACGCTGAAAAAAACGGCAAAATGGCTAAACTACGCGATTGAACACCCGCACCAGGAGGCGCACCCATGACCCCGGCTCACTGTCCCCATTGCCAACATCCCCTGCCCGATGGCGCCCTCTTTTGCGGCGCTTGCGGACAACGCCTACCCGACCCCGCACCGGCGCCAGCGTCCGAACCCGCACCGGCGACAGCGTCCGAACCCGCACCGGCGCCAACGGCAGACACACCGACAGCGCCCACTGAAACGGCAACACCCGCACCTGCCGCCACCCTCGCCTCTCGGCGCATGCTGGTCGCCTTCGTCATCATGGGCGTCGCCCTGCCCCTGCTCGCCGCTGGCATTGCCTTTTACATCGTCTCGCTGCACCAACTCAAAAGCGGCACACCCGTCGCCACCACCGAACCAGACGCCGCACAACAGCAATTCGACGACGGCGATGCGCTGCCCCAACTGCGCGCCCTGTCCGCCGCCCAAAACCCGCTGCCACCGGGCGGCAGCACCACCCTCGAAGCCACCATCCACAACCCCGACGCCGTGCCCCACCACATCTTCTGGACCACCACCTGCGGCGCCGTGGCCCCCTTTCCCGACGACGCCTCCCGCGCGGTGTTTCTCTCGCCCAGCGACGGCCGCACCTGCCAAATCACCTTGACCCTGCGTTCGAGCAACATGCGCCACGCCACCGAAGAGCGCATCGCCCTCCTCGCCCAAGCGCCCGCAACAGCGACGCCCAACCCAGGCGGTGCCCCATGAGACAACCCAACGCGAAACCGCATCCATCCCGCGCACATCGCCGCGCACTGCCGTGCGTTCTGGCGGTCGTCTTGCTGCTCATGTGCCACCTCCACGCCCTCCCCGCCGCTGCCATTTGGGGCGCCGACGTCTCCGCCATCGCCGATGAGCTGATGGGGCAATTCGCCGAGCGCCTCGACCAACGCATCGCCGAGCTCGAACGCGACGCCGCCGCCCTGCGCAAGGGTTCGGCTGCGCGCCAAGAACGCGAACAACAGATCGCGCAGGCCCAAAAAGCCCGGCAGTACTACGCCCGCGTCGAGACCGGGGTTGTGCTGTACAGCGCGGCCAAGGACGTGCGCCAGGCCTTCGCCGACCTCAACAAGGCGGTGGCCGCTGGCCCCCCGGGCGCCATCTCCGCTGACCAAATCGCCGCGGCAGAGCTCTCCCGCTCCCCCGCGCTCAAGGCCCTGGAAACCGCCAACACCGCCCTCGACTACTTCAACAAACTCACCGCGCTCAAGGACGCCGTGGCCAAGATGTCCAGCGCCCAATTTTCGCCGGCCACCCAGCGCCTGGCCACCGGGCTCGCCACCTTGAGCAGCATCATGTCCGAGTTCGGCGACCAAGTGCCCCTGGTGGGCAGCATTGTGCAGGGCTACGGCCAGGTGGGCGGCGCCATGCTCGACGCCCTCACCGAGCTCAACCACACCCTACAAGACCGCCAACAAGGGCTGCTGATGGTGGCGGGCAACACGGGGTTGATGGCCGAAATGGCGCGCGCGGTGCCCGCGTGTCCCCAACAAGGCGAAGTCTTGGCGCAGGCGGTGCTGGGCATGCCCGGCGTGTACCGCTCCGCGTGCCACCTGTTGCTCTGGGACAAGGCGGCGAACCAGTTCGTCAATGCGTCCACCAGCATGCCCGGGCGCACGCTGGACCAACAAATCGAAGAGCTGCACGCGCGGCATGTGCGCTTCTTGCAACACGGCATCGTAACCCCCACCCCCAAGCAGCTCACCGACGACTACGCGCGCATCGCCCTGCTGCGCATCGACACGCCCAACCGCTATGTGGCGGGCAACCAAAAGCTGCAGCTCACCGCACGCGCCACGCGCCTCAGCGACGGCACGCCCATCGACGACACCCCCGTGGTCGCGTGGTCCAACACCAACACCATGCACAAGCTCGGCCCCGCGGGCACCTTTGTTACCGGCCCGACGCCCACGCTCAACAAGACGGTCGTCTGGGTCTCGCCCGACATCGACAGCGGCAGCCGCCACGTGCAGGTCGCCTTAAATGACGCGCACTACATCGCCCTCAATCCCGCGGCCCTCATCCTGCAAGTGGCCCAAGAGACGCGCCTCGAGGTCTCGCTGATTCCGCACGAAACCAAGGTGCTCCCCGGCAGCATGCTGCGCATTCGGGCCCAGTTGATGCTGCGAAAGGACAACACCCCCGTCCGCGCCGGCGACGCCCTGGGGGAGTTCGCATTCTCGTGCGAAGACTGCGGCGACGAAGGCCAACAGCTCGCCACCTTCTCCGAATCGGAGTTCCGCGTGCAAAGCGCCCTATTCCGCGTGCCCACGACCCCGGGCACCTACCGCCTCATGGCCTACTTCCAGGGTAGCGGCAGTACCGCGCGCGCCTTTGCCCCCAGCGGCGCTGGCTACCAATTCGACGTGTTGCCCCCCGACGGCGATACCGATAGCGACAGCGATACCGACACCGACACCGCCGCCGACACCGCCGCCGACACCGACATCGACACCACTCCCGACACTGCTGACACCGGCAGCGCCGATACCGCTCTCGACACCGACAATGCCGCGATGCCCGCACCCGACACCAGCGCCGCCGCCCCGATTGACGATGCCGCCGTCACCGATGCGGATTTTACGGGCATCTGGATAGGCAAGGCCATCGCCAAGGCCGGCAAACGCACCGGACCCGCCAAGCCCATCCGCCTCGAGATACGCCAAAAGGACGGCGCCCTCACGGTGGTCTTTGTCGAGCCCGGGCTGCACATTCCCGCTGAGCGGCAGGGCTTTGCCATCAAGGGCGGCAAGAGCCTCTCCGAAGCCGTTCAGGCCCACTGGGAGGGAAAGGTCGTCAACCGGAAAAACATCGACATCAACGTGGATTTCGACGGGCATTTGTCGGCGGACAAAATGACGATGACCGCGCGGGGCATGTACACCATGCTCGGCATCGCCATCCACGAGCGCATGGCCCTGGCCAAGGAAGACTCCGGCGCCGCGCTCCCGCCCATCCCCGACGACAAGCCCGATGCCGGGGCAAAGCACCCCTAACGCCAGCGACGTATTGTTGAGCCCCTGCAGAATGCGGGGTTACTTGCGATCGTTGCCGGACAAAAAGATGCGGCGGTTCACCGCTGCCCACATAGCGATCGAAAAGGTGTTGAAGCAAGCCGCAATGACCGAAAATGACAAACCGATCCCAAGCGCAGTGAGCACGCGCAAGAATTCGTTACCGGGAAATGCGCCATCGAAAAGCCTGAACATGTGCCTGAGCATGTCCTCGAAATCCAAACTCAACAAACTTGCGAAATCAATGTTGCTCCAGCCAGAGATGAGCACCACCACAACAACACCGGCCCAGATGAGAAACATGCCCGGTAGCAGCAGCAACAGGTAAAAGAAGAGCGCCGGAAACGCCCAGGCCAAAATCAACCGCACCGGTCTCAGGCTCAACACCGTCTTGCGCAGCAGCGCGAGGTGGTATTGCCAATAGTCAACAAACCGAAGGGCCACCGGCGGTTCGTTTAGCAAACTGGCCGGCAAAAAAAACGACATCAGCTGCATCGCGCACCACACCAGCACTGCGACCACGCCCAACAACGCCAAAGCACCAAACAGCCACGAATAAACGAGCACGCCCCCTTCTTCCATCTGCAAGACAAGGCTAAACAGCGCAATGATGACGATGGCCACAACCAGCAGCGCCCAGTACACACCGAAGTGTTTGAGCGCTGTGACGCCAATAGAATCATGTGCAAAGGATTCCCGCCAATTGGCCGCCCCGGCGCCGCCGTTCTTTCTGTTGATGTGCCCGGTCACCTCGGCGTAGGTCCAAACGGCAATGGGCGCGCTCAAAACGGCGCCGAGCCACCACATGCTGTCGGAGATTTGCACGTTTTCGTAGAACCGTTCATTGGTCAACGCGGCCAAAAAGCCAGAGAGAAAAGAAATAAAAATGATGACAGCCCACCCGATCCAACCGATCACCAGCGCCGAGCGGTTGAACGTGTCTTTGAACGCCGCCAGAGACAGCGGAAACAAGCCCCAAAACAAATCCCATGCGGCGACGAGAAAGCGCCATATCCGCGCCAAGGGATTGCGGGGATTGTGCCACCAGTTCATGCGGATGGCGTGCAAGCGCACAACCGGCGCATCCCCTACCACCGGTTCCGGCGATGGGCTGCTGGCAGGCGCTTGCTCCGCACCATCCGTCGTTGGTTCCGCGCGCTGGGTCAGGGGCACTACCTGCAAGACCGCCCCGCAATAGCCACAGCGCACAGCGTCTTTGGGCAGGCGCTTGGCGCAGGCAGGGCATGTCTGCTCTTCAGCCGCAGCCGTATCCGCCGCCACATTCGCCGCCGCAGCAGCCTGAATCTCCGCCAACAGCACGTGCAACGCCTGCCATCCCGAAAGGCCTTCGCGCCACACCTGGGTGTCGGGTGCAATGGCCGCTTCGATGTGCAACTGCCACATGTCAGCGTCTGATAACGGGCCAAGCTTGTTGCCCTTTTCGTCCAGGAAATACCATCGTTTGTCTGCCATCTCGCCTCCCATTCCTCTCGGTTTTCGCCAACACCGCTCCCGGGTGGTCCCACGCACCACGCGCATTGATTCTAAGAACACTGTTAAAATTTAATGTGGCTTTGATTTTTCACGAAATATCGCCCGGCGTCAAATCCATTTCCCCCAGACCGCCACATGCGCGCAAAACGCACGCGCCGGACCGCGATCGCGCAAACAACACGCCGCGGTTCACCTCAATGCGGTGCGACAAAGGGGCGCAGTTGCTTGATGATCAAGTCGCGATCGGGGCCGTGAAATTTGAACTCGATGTCAAACCAAGCGTCGTCAGATGCGAAGCCATACAGCCCCGCGAAGTGTGCTTGGGCCTTTTGGGAGGCCGTCCACAGCGCATTCAACTCGCGGTCCGAAATCAACGAAGCCCCCGGCGACAGACTCGACCAGGCGATGACATCGCGCTGCACGACGCCCGGCTGGGTGCCCCAAACGATGGACAACATCTCGGGCGTGTGGCCGGTGCGCGGATTGGTCACCGACAGCTCTCCGCGCTGAATATTGACGTACATGCCCGGCACACCGGGGTTGGCGAGATTGCCGGTGATCAGCACCCCGTTGGCGCGCTCGTCCGAAAAGGCGCGGTGCACCAGCACGGCCATGTACACCTGCAAGTGCGGCAAGCCCCAAAATGCGCGCTCCTCAAACGCGCGATAATTCCACACCGACGCCCACACCTTGCGAATCTCCTCCGAGGGGCGATCGCCCGCCACGTGCGCACGGGCCGACACCGAATCGTAGAGCCCCGCCCCGCTGAACCCGTCCAAGTCCTCGGCGTTGGTGCTGGATCGCAGGCGCACCTTTTGGGTGCCAAACACCTCCCTCACGCGCGCATCCAGCGCTTCGGAAAAGACGTCATCCACCGGGGCGTTTGTCATCATGTGGCGCACGACAAACAGCGCGGCATTGCGCAGCGCCGTGTCGACGTTGAAGGACGCGTCCGCCAGCAAGCGCGCCAGATACCCCGCGAGGGTCGGCCCATCATCGGCCAGCGACGCACACATTTCACGGGCCTCGCGGCACTGCGTTTCGTTTCGCAATGCCACCCCACAAGGCGCAGCCGCAGCGGCACACATCTGCGGCGTCACCAACGTGTCGTCCAAAAACACGCGGTAATAAAAAAACGGCACCGCCATGCCGACGGGCATCTCCTTGGGCAAGATGCGGTGCAGCTCCGCCGTGTTGGCGGCTTTCACCCCGACGCGATGGCGATCGGCAAAGCCCATCTCGTCAAAATGCAGCAGCGCATCGAAAGCTGTGTCGGCTGCCAGGGTGGGCGGTTCCTTGGCGGTGGCATCCCAAAACGCCTGGGCCTCCTCCTGGGACACGGCCCACAGATCCCAGCGATTTCCCACCACTTCAAAGCACACCAATTGATCCAACAAAGCGGTGATGCGCGCGTCCTCTTCGGCGTCCAGCAAGGCGATGTTGGGGGTGCCGCGAAAGGCGGCGGCAATGTTGACATGCGACAGCGGAGTTTGCAGCTCTTCGGTGATCGTACCGCCGACAATGGGCAGCTCCACGGGCAAGCGCGTCAGCAAAAGGATGTCGCGAAACGACACCGCCTGCGCGGTTAACTCGTCGGGCGACATGCGCCGCAGCGTACCGCACGCCTTGCCCGGGTTGAGGATCTGCGTGGTCAAACTGCCGTAGAGATGGCGCCGGTGCACCCACAGCGCGCCCGCCGCATCAAACACATTGGTGTTCTCCTGCAGCGCCCCTTCGGCATCGCTGCCGCTGGGCAAATACACGAGCCGGTGTTTGGTGCCGGTCAACGGAACGAAACCCATGCGCTCTTCTAGCAACCGGTGCGCCAGGGCCACGTGCGCCGGCGTCAAGCGGTCCGAAGGGAAGAATGTCAGCGCGATGGGGCTGTGCATCGACACCCCGGTCTGCTGGTTTTCGGCGTGAAGCTCGGGATAGTAAATGAGGGTGCCCGCTAGGGCGGTGCGATTGGTCGCGTAATAGGTGTCGAAATCGTAGCGGGTGCGGGACCAGGGATAGCCGGTGACCGCGTACGCAAAATCGTAGTGCAGTCGGAACGCCGCCGTGTCGATGAAGTAAACGCGGGGCGCGTCCGTGTCGATGTCGGTGATGTAAAACTTAATCGACACCGATGGCCCGAGCTCCCCCAGCGTCTTCACGCCCAGCGCCGCAAAACGCTCCAGCGCATCTGCCGCAAAACCCGACGCATACGTCGCATCGTCGCGCGCCCTGGGCAAGCGCATCAACGCCAGCTCGATGTCCGGCGCCTCGCCGTGCACCGAGGCCCGCTCCGCAGACAGCGATGACGCCCCGTCCACCGATGGCGACAGCGCTGCGAATTGAAAGCCGCGCGACTTGATGGTGAGGCTTTGCAGATTGTCGCGCCCCAACAGGTCGAGGCCACCGTCAAAGCAGAACAGCTCGCGCGCATTGTCGACAGCGTCTTCGGGACACCGCAACGTCGCCGTGTGGCCATCGCGAAACCCCACCACAGCGACAAAAGATGACAGCGGCACACCGTCGGCGTCCACCAGGCGGATGCGCAAATTGCCCTCTCCGTCGCACGGCGCACAAGCGACCCAAAGCAACGCCAACAAAATGCCCTTCACAAGCCAAGCAATGCGCAGGTGTAACATGCCACATCCTACCACAGCTCCCCCGGCGCCCGAGAAGCGCTTTTGACATTGTCAACGCGCCTGTTCCGTGCATTCAAATTTAACGACGCGCACCACCGACCGCGAACGCGCCCGCAGAAAACGAGTGACACATGAAACAAAACATCTCCCAAATTCTCCAAGCCAACGCGCCGATTGACGTAGAAGCCGAGGGCTGGATCGCCACCGTTCGCACATCGAAAAACGTCACCTTCTTGGCCCTGGGCGACGGCTCCTGCGCCGCGCATCTGCAAATCGTCATCGGCGTGAACACCATCGACCGATCCCTGCTGTCGCAATTGGGCGTGGGCGCCGCCATCCGCTGCACCGGAACACTGGTGCCCTCACTGGCCGCGGGGCAACGCGTCGAGTTACAGGCGCAACGCATCGACCTCATCGGCGCCGTCGACCCGGACTACCCCCTGCAAAAGAAGCGCCACTCCTTCGAGTTTCTGCGCACCATCGCGCACCTGCGCCCGCGCACGCGTACCTTCGGCGCTGTCTTTCGGGTGCGGCACGCGCTGCAAATGGCCATCCACCGCTTCTTCGATGACCGCGGCTTCATCCAAGTCCACACCCCCATCATCACGACCGCCGACTGCGAGGGCGCCGGGCAAATGTTTCACGTCACCACCCTCGACCTCGACGCGCCGCCGCGCACCAATGACGCCGTGGATTACGCGCAAGACTTTTTCAAACAAAAGGCGCTGCTCACCGTGAGCGGACAACTCGAAGCCGAGGTCTTCGCCCTGGCCTTTAAAAACGTGTACACATTCGGCCCCACCTTCCGCGCCGAAAACTCCAACACCGCGCGCCACGCCGCCGAGTTTTGGATGGTCGAACCCGAGATGGCCTTCTGCGATCTGGCGGGCGACATGGCCCTGGCCGAAGCGTTTATGCGCCGCATCATCAGCGACGTGCTGACGCGCTGCGAAGCGGACATGGACTTCTTCGACCAGTGGATCGAAAAGGGCCTCGTCCAGCGCCTCGAAAAAGTCGTCCAGGCCAATTTCGCGCACATGACCTACACCGAAGCCATCTCCGCGCTGCAACAATCCAACGAAAGCTTCGCCTACCCGGTCTCTTGGGGGCTCGACCTGCAAAGCGAACACGAGCGGTGGCTCACCGAAAAACACGTCGGCCGCCCGGTCTTCATCACCGACTATCCCCGCGGCATCAAGGCCTTCTACATGCGCCTCTCCGACGACGAGCGCACGGTGGCGGCGATGGATCTACTCGTACCCGGCGTGGGCGAGATCATCGGCGGCTCCCAACGCGAAGAGCGCCGCGAACAGCTCCAGCAGCAACTACACTTCTTCAAACTCAATCCCGCCGACTACGACTGGTATCTCGATCTGCGCCGTTTTGGCGGCGTGCCCCACGCGGGCTTCGGACTGGGCTTCGAACGCGCGCTCATGTACATCACCGGCATGCAAAACATCCGCGACGTCATCCCCTTTGCGCGCACCCCGGGCCACGCCAGTTTTTAACCAACGCCTCTCCCGCACCCATGGCACCGCATTGCCGACGCCCGAAAAGACCGATTGCCGCGCCCTGTTGCCCCAAACAATGACAAATGTTTATTTTTGCTCCCGGGGATTGCGTTTTTCATACCCATCCCTCATCAAACATTATGGTATGGTTGTACAAACACCCTTTCACCATGCCCAAAGGAGGCCAACCATGAACAACCTTAAAGTGCTGCTGCTTCTGTTGCTCGCCGGAACCCTCTGCGTCTTTGTTGCCTGCGGCGACGACGACAGCTCCTTCAGCCTCCCGCCCAACGATTCCGGCGACAATAACGCCGACAACAACAACGCGAACAACGACATCAGCCCCAACAACAACAACGCGAACAACAACATCAGTCCCGACAACAACAACGCGAATAATGACAACAACGACAACAACAACCTCCCGGGCGTCGACGACCTCTGCCTAGACCCGTACATCTACATCGTCGAGGAGAGCACCAACGCCATCTGGAGCTTCGACCCCGAGCGCGGCATCACCGAGGGCCTCGCCGCACTTGAAAAAATCGGCGTGCCCAAGTGCCCCACCGACGACTCTCCCAACTCCATGACCATCGACCGCGAGCGCAACGCCTGGATCAACTACGGCGCCATCGGCAAAATCTACAAGGTCAGCCTCGACACACTGGAGTGCACGGAGACCCCCTACGTTTCAGGCGGCAACATCGGCTTCACCCCTAACATTTCGCTCAGCTTTTCGCGCGACCCCTCGGGCCAAGAAGACACCCTGTTCATCTCCGACCACACCGGTGACGACGCATATCCCCCCGTACCCGGCAAGGGCGTCGCGGCCCTCGATCACACCAGCCTCTCCGGCACGCTGCTGGGAGACTTCTCCGGCGAACTCCAGGGCGACCGCTGCGAGCTCACGGGAACGGGCGACGGCAAGCTCTACGGCTTCTTCGCGAAAAACCCCGCTGTCCTCGCCGAAATCAACAAGGCTGATGGCACCACCCCGTCCCCCATCGCCCTGCAGGATGGCAGTGAAAAGGTAAACGCCATCGTCGGCGGCTATGCCTTCGCGTTCTGGGGCGGCAACTTCTGGTTCTTCACCGCTCCCTCGGACAACCCCCACAACGACAACCACATGTCCACGCTCACGCGCTACAACCCTGCAGCACCTGAAGGCCAGCGCCTGAGCATCATCATCCCCGATGTCGGCTTCGTCGTTGTCGGTGCCGGCGTCTCCACCTGCGCCCCCATCAAAATCGATTAACCACCGCCGCGCTCCCCGCAAAAAAACGCACCGAGGCCCCGCGCCCAAAACGCGACGCCTCCAACCGCATAGCCGGTCGCTTTGGCGGGTTCGTTATTGGGGCCGAAAGCGCTTGAGCAACAGCGACAGCGAGATCACCGTCACGGAGCTCATCGCCATGGCGAGCCCCGCCCACTCGGGCTTCAGCGTGATGTGAAACAGAGGATAGAGCGCGCCCGCCGCCACGGGGATCAGGGCCATGTTGTAGGCAAAGGCCCAGAAGATGTTTTGCTGGATGCGCGTCATGACACGCCGGGCCAATTGCAACGCCGTCACCGCGTCGGAGAGTTCGTCCTTGATGAGCACGATATCGGCGCTCTCGATGGCCACGTCGGTCCCGCTGCCGATGGCGATGCCCACGTCGGACTGCGCCAGGGCCGGGGCGTCGTTGATGCCATCGCCCACAAAGGCCACCACCTCGCCCTCGGCTTGCCACCGCGACACCGCCGCTGCTTTGTCTGCGGGCAACAGCTCGGGCAACACCGTATCGATGCCCAGGTGCGACGCCACATGCTTCGCCGCGCGCGCGTTGTCACCGGTCACCATGGCCACCTTGAGCCCCATCTGGCGAAACCGCGCCACCGCCCTTTGCGCGTCCATCTTCAGCTCGTCGGCAATGGCCACCGCCCCCAGCATTTGCTCGCCCAGCGCCACGCGCACCACCGTCTTGCCCTCGGACTCCCACGCCGCCAATTGCGACGCCGCGTCTTCGGGACACGTCACTCCCTGCTCTCGCAAGAGGCGCGCATTGCCCGCCATGACCGCCTTCCCGGAGCGCCGCCCCACGATGCCCAGCCCGCCCAATGTGTTCACCGCGGTCACCGGGGCAAACATCGCGCCGCGCTCTTGCACCTCGCGCATAATTGCCTGGGCCAACGGGTGTTGCGAGTGCCGCTCCAGGCCGCCGAGCAAGCCGAGCATCTCCGCCTCGTCGCCCGTCAGCGCCATGATGTCGGTGACCGTCGGCGTACCCTTGGTCAGCGTGCCGGTCTTGTCGCACGCCACCATCGTCACCTTCTTGGACACCTCTAGGGCCTCGCCCTTTTTGATGAGCACCCCGAGCTCGGCACCGCGCCCCAACCCCACGGTAATGGCCGTAGGCGTGGCCAGCCCCAGGGCACAGGGACAGGCGATGACCAGGATGGAGATCAGCGCCGTCAGGGCAAAGAGCAACGTGCTGTTCGCCACCCAAAACCACCACGCGAAGACGAGCAAGGCGATGCCGAGCACCACGGGAATGAAGTAACTCACCACGGTGTCCGCCAGGCGCTGCACCGGCGGTTTCGAACCCTGGGCGGTCTCCACCAGCTTGATGATTTGCGCCAGCACGGTGTCCTTGCCCACCTTCTGGGCCACCATGTGCAAGGGGCTGTTTTGGTTGAGCGTGCCACCCACCACTTGGGCGCCCGCATACTTGCGTACGGGCATGGGCTCGCCGGTAATCATCGACTCATCGACATAGCTCTCGCCGTCGCGCACCTCGCCGTCCACGGGGATGCGCTCACCGGGCTTGACCAGCAGCACGTCTCCCACGCGCACGTCTTGCAGGGGCACTGTCTGCTCTCCGGCCTCGGTCACCACAGTGGCCTCCTTGGGGGCCAGCCCCATCAACCGCGCGATGGCGGCACCGGTGCGCCCCTTGGCCCGGGCCTCTAAGTAGCGCCCCAGCGACAAAAACGCCGCCAACAGCAACGCGCTGTCGAAGAACAAAAACTCGCGCGACAGCACGATTTGAAACGTGCCCAACAGGCTCGCCACAAAGGAAACACCGATGCCCATGGCGTACATCACGTCCATGGTGAGGTTGCGGTTTTTGAGGGCGCGCGCCGCCGCCACAAAGATGGGCCCGCTGACGTATAAAAACGCCGGCGTGGCGATGGCCAGCATGACGTACGCCCAATGGGTATTTTCGAAGTCGATGGGCAAGTACATCAGCACCATCAGGGGAACGCCCACGGCAAAGCCCACGCCCAAACGCCACCGGCGCTGCCGCATCTCTTTGTCTTGCGCCGCGGCGCCTGCGCCGTCCTCTTCGCCGTCGACGCCCAAGAAGCGATACCCGGACTTTTCGACGATTGCGCGCATGTCCGCGATGGTCGCCACCTGCGGATCAAAGGTGACGCGCGCCTTTTCCGCCGCCAGGTTAATGTCTACTTCGGCGACGCCGTCGAGCGCCCCCAAGGCCGCTGTCACCGCACGCGAACACATCACGCAGGTCATGCCGCCAATTTTGATGTCCACACTGGTGCTGTCGTTTTTCATGTCTCGTTATTCGGATGCCATCAAGCGCTGCTCGCCCTCCAACTGGCGAATGGCCGTGACATCCTGGCTGACCTCCAAGCAACCGCGATAGGCACCCGCCGCGTCGTGCACGGCGAAGTAGCGAATGTGAATGAAGCGTCCGTGCAACTGAATCCAAAACTCCGCCGTTGTCTCCTGGCCCGCGCGAAACGAATCGAGGATGTCTTGCACCACGTGGACGCTCTTGGGCGGATGGCAAAACTGCACCTTGCGGCCGATGACCGCCGGGCTGCGCGGAAAGATGCGCTCCGGTCCCTCGGAGTAAAAACGCACCGCGTCGTGCTCGTCGACAAAGGACACGTCCACCGGCAGGTGCGTCAAGATGAGGTTCAACTGCTCCAGTGAAATCTGCCCGGTCATCACGTTTAGCAGTCCCGCAGGCACCGACGTCGCCGCGGGCACAGCGCCTCCTGCTGCAGATGCCGGCCACGATGCCGCCGGTTCGACCAGCACATAGCCCAGCTCGTCTTCACCGCGCCGCAGCTCGATCCACTCCTCCTCCGCGAGGGTCTCCAGCGCCATGGGGAAGAGGATTTTCTCCTCCTTGTAAATCATCTCGATCAGGTCGCGCCCCAGGGCCGGTGTCCCCTGCACAAACGCCTGGGCGTCGCGGCGCTCCACAGCAGCGCGCGTCTCCTTCAGCGCGGCGCGGATTTGATCGTGCACGCCCCACATCACCTGTGAGGGCCCCGTCACCCCGTGGCGCTCCAACACCGAAAAGAGCTGGTTCTCTTTGCGCTGGTAGTGATTCTCAACGCCGTTCAGCCCATCCAGCGCCGCCAAGGCCTGGGCAAACGCCGCATCGACGTGCACATCGCACAGGCGTTGCACCTCCACCACGGGCAGACCTCCGCGGATCAGGTCCTCCTCCATGGCGGCGATCTCGGTGGCCTCCACATCGCCCACCGCGCGGGCAAAGCGCTCCTTGGCCACGTCCAAGTCCCCGCCGTCGTGCAAGTGCGAGATGATTTGCTTGAGCTCTTCCATGCGCTCTTCGCGCGTCATCCCCGACGAAGACTCCACTTCCGGACGCTCGCCTGTCTCGCGCTCAATCTCGTCGGCGATGGCCACCAGCAATTGGTTCAAGTCGATATTGGCGATGCCCGCAGCGGTGCGCAGCGTCGCCATGCGCCCGATGGTCGCGCGCGCCATGCGGTTTTTCAGCAGCTCGAACTTGGGGGATTGCGCCGCCAAAAAGCCCTCTAAAAAGGGATGCGTTGACAGCAGCTCGTGCACCTTGGTGGCACCTAACAGTTTCATAAATCACCTCGTTGGGGCAGATAACGCGACCGCCGCGTTGCGACATTGGCGCCCGTCGCCAAATGTCCACTCCTTCGCTAGCCTAATTCTAAACACGCATCGCGCAATGTCATTAGAAGACATCGAAACGATATGCAAAAAGCATTTCATCTCTTCGGCCGCATTCGGGCGCTTCCGCTGGCAACGCGGCGAACGCATTGCGCACTGCCCAGCGTTCGAAACCTACGGCACCGCGCACAGGGACTAATTCGCGCTGGTTTTTGCCGTGGGCAACGTGGCGCCGATGCCCACCATGAAGTTCGCCGACACGGACTCCCCGGATTGCGGGAGGGCGATGTAAATTTCGTTCAACAACTTGATGGCGTCGCTCACTTCGACGTTGTACCCAATGGCCAGCCCGCCCTGCTCTGTGGCGCTCCCGCCCATCGTCGGACGCAGGCGATGACAGAAGTCGTACTCAAGCAGCAACCGATGGCGCTCGAGAAAGGTCCAGTACGTGCCCAGCGTCGCTGCCAAATCCACCATCGGGCCCTTTTTCTTGACGACATCCTCATCCGTGCGGCCATACAGCGACACGCCAGCCCGCACATACATGCCCCAGAGCGCCTGATCCGGCTTGAGGTCGTAATTCAACTCCAGCGACGGCGTCACCGTTGGCGCCCATTGATCCGCGCCCGTAACGCGCATGTCGAGAAACAAATCGAGGTCGATGTGATCCGTGTCCAGGGGCGTGCCAAAGACGCCCATGAACAAGTCCGCCGACCCCTCTGTGAATGACGGATTGGAAAAGAAGGTGCTGCCAAAGTACGCCGAAAAGCGCTCGATAATACCGTAGCCCAGCAGCATGTCGCTGTACAGCGTCAACTCGGAGCGCGATTTCCCCACCTCCTCGATGCCGACGTACAGTTCGGTGTTGGTCGCGCCCACATCCCATGTCTCGGTGGTATCGGCGGCGTGGAGCGGTGCGGCAAGCAGCGTCACCAATAGCGGCGACAACAGAACGACAAGCGTCGATTTATAAAAAAGAAACGCGGCTTTTTTTTCGGGTGTCACGGGATTCAATCCTTTCGCAATGCCCAGGGCATTTTTTTGATAGCTCCGTCTACCAAAGAGAGTCTCCTCTTCCAAGCGTTTTTTTGCATTTCGCCGCCAAATAACAAAAACAGCCGTGCGGTTGCGATGTGCACGGGCCGTGCATAACTTGGACCGCAGAGAAAGGAACGATGAGATGACAAAAAGCACCCCCGCATTGCGCACGATTGAAGGCATTTACAAACCGCCGTCCCTGCACTGGGTGGGCGATGGGTTCCGGGTGGCGGGGTATTTCTCGGCCATCCCCAACGCCGTGCAAAAGCTCGATCCCTTTTTGCTGCTCGACTACCACCCGCCCTACCACTACACCCCGACGGATCGCCCGCGCGGCGTCGGCGTGCACCCGCACCGCGGCTTTGAAACCGTCACCTTTGCCTTTCAAGGCAGCGTCGCCCACCACGACAGCACCGGCGCCGGCGGCGTAATCGAACCCGGCGACATCCAGTGGATGACGGCCGCCTCGGGCATCCTCCACAAGGAGTACCACGAGGCCCAGTGGGCCAAGCAGGGCGGCGTCTTTCACGTGGCGCAGCTCTGGGTCAACCTGCCGCGAAAGCACAAAATGTCGCCCCCGCGCTACCAGGCCATCACCCGCGCGCAAATCCCCGTGGTGCCACTACCCAATGACGGCGGCAGCGTGCGCGTCTTCGCGGGCACCTTTGGCGATGTCCCAGGCCCCGCCGCCACCCACACGCCGATGAACATCTACGAAATGCAGCTCAGCGCCCAGGCGCAGCTCGATCTGCCAATCGAAGCCCGCCAAAATCTCAGCCTCTTGGTCATGGAGGGCGCCATCCAACTCAACGGGCAAACCCCTGCCGCGAAACACGACTTCGTTATCTTCGAAAACGACGCCGACGCCATCGCCGTCCAGGCCACCGAGGACGCCCGCTTGTTCGTGCTCGCCGGCGAACCCATCGGCGAACCGGTGGTGCCCTACGGCCCGTTTGTCATGAACACCCACGCCGAAATCCGCCAGGCCTTCGCCGACTACAGCAGCGGCAAATTCGGCCACCTCGCCGACTAACGCATTGGCAAAAACATGGTCATGGCAAACCCTGGCAACGCAAATGCGTGGCGTGATTTTCTAGCAGGACCTACTTCTAGCAGGACCTACTTAATGCCGCATATCTGCCTAAAAAATTGTTTCTTCGGCGTTTTTTTTCCGGTGCGACAAACCCGTTTGCAAGCAGCCTGCATGGCACTTTTCTTAAAAGCCGAGAATTCCAATGCCGCTTCATACCAAGATCGCGTCGCATTGCAGACATCCTCATGTGGTTCTTTGCAATCTGAATCTTCACCGAACTCTGCGTGGCATTCATCCAAAAAATGTTCGAAGAGATAATCGCATATCTCTTCAGGGATACCGTTGCCATAAGGACAGTCTTGGCTTTTTAACGCCACCCCATCAATCTTAACGCATCGTTCACCACCGACATGCAGCAGGAGGGAATTGCCAGCAATTTGGGGCGCTGGCATATTTTTGTATGAAGGCCCGTCCGATAGGTCGTGAAACATCACTACGCCATCAGCAGAAGCATCGGAGATAATTAAAAAAGACAAACTGGAAAAGAAAACCACCCCTTGTGAAGATGTCCAGCGAATTTGGGCGACATCGAAATCCCTCAACTGGTATACAGCTTGCAATTCTCCGCGATCAAAGTTTTCTGTGTATTCCTCTTCACAGGTTTTGGCCCGTTCTTTGGCACCATCTTTGGTACTATAAAAAACGTTTCCCCCAAGCGACAACTCTGTATAGAAGTAGCTATATAGATCTGCATCCCACGCCTCTTCATCGCTATCTTCATCGTTATCTTCATCGCTATCTGCGTCGGCTTCACCTTTTTGCTTCAAACATTTTTCCGTGTAATCAAGGGAACCTTCAACCAACTCAAGTCTTCCAAAGCGGGTCATTTTCGCATCGACAAGAGTCCGTGTCTCGTTTGTCGGTTCACCGTTTCGCACAACGGGCTCTCGCGTTTGTTTCAGCGTTTGCGACATAGAAAACGCGACATAAACAACATATGCGACCAATATCCCCGCAAAAAGTCCCCAAAGGATCCATTGCGTTTTACAGCGCGCCAAGAAAAAACTCTTCGCAGTTCTCAGGGTGGAGATAAAGCGCATCTTGCGCGGTCGTTGTGCATTGCCAGTCATATCACGCGGTAGTTGCCTTGCCCTGACAAAGGACTGTTTCCCCATACTGCCACAGGAGCTTGTCTGTCGAAACGCCTTTCACGTTCGACCGGACTAAGAAAGCCATTGGCCAAGATGTTGCGTTTGCCGTTGTAAAGCACCCCAATGTACCCATGAATGGCTCTGCGCGTCGCTTGCAAGTCCATCCAACAACACCGGCAAATCACCGGTCTCAAGCCCCCTAAATCCGAGACAAAATATGGGGTGCTGACGCCTACGCCACGTTGCGCGGTTGGGGCGCTGCGGTGCGCTTCGATGCTTTGTGCGATGCTTTTTGCGATGCTTTGTGCGGTGCTTTGTGCGGTGCTTTGTTTCGCTTGTGGGTCGCCTTGGCTCGTTTTGGGGAGAAATGTGCCGCCTTTTTAGAGAACGCCTGCGGTGGTCCCGCTGCGCCTTGCAAGTGCACCGCGTCCTGTTTCTCCCATCGCCGAATGCACAGTTGCCGCTCGCAAACCCACACCTTTTGCAAATGCTGCAACACGTTATCGGGCATCCCCTCAGGCAGATCCACGGTGCTGTGCGCGGGATAGATTTCGATGCGACCGATGGCCGCTCCCGACAATCCCGTTTCATTGGCGATGGCCCCGACGATGTTACCGGCGCTCACCCCGTGTTCTCGACCGACTTCAATGACGTAACGCACCGACGGCGCTGCTGCGCGCAAATCCGGGGCGACACCGGGCGACGATGCGAAGAGCGCTTCTGTGTTCTCAGGGCGATCCTTCTTCATCCGCAATGGGCGCTCGCCTTGCAGCATCACGGCGATGGCCGCTGCCACATCGTCCTCGTCGCAGTTGTTTTCAACGCGGTACGACGCCACGAGCTCTTTGAAAAACGAGAACTCCGGCGACGCCATGGCCGCGCCAATTTGCGCCTGAAACCGCGCGATCCGCAACCGGTTGATCTCCGCGACGGTCGGCGGATGAATGAGCGCAATGGGCTGTCGGGTCGTCCGCGCAATCGTCTGCAGCAAGCGCCGCTCTCGGTGGGTCACAAACAAAATGGACTCCCCCTCACGCCCCGCTCTGCCCGTGCGCCCAATGCGGTGCACATAAGTTTCTGCATCGAAGGGCGCATCGAAGTTGATCACATGGCTCAGGCGATCCACGTCGAGTCCACGGGCCGCCACATCCGTGGCCACCAGCACTTTGATCTGTCCCCGCTTCAAACGCTCAATGGTGTGTTCGCGCTGCTTTTGATTCATGTCGCCGTTCAACGCCGCTACCGAATGCCCGCGTTCCAAAAGCGCATCTGCGAGTTCAATCGCACCCGAGCGCGTTTTGACAAAGACGATGACGCCGTCGCTGTCCGCGGTTTCGAGCATGCGCGACAGGGCTTCGGCCTTGCTCATACCAGCGACAACCCACGCTTTTTGCGCAATCGTCGCAGCGGCCGTCGCGCGGTTTTCAATGATCACCTGCTCTGGCGCGCGCAGGTATTGGGAGGCGATGCGGCGAATCTCCGCTGGCATGGTGGCCGAGAACAGGGCGATTTGGCGCTGCGCCGGAGACTGCGAGAGCACCCATTCCACGTCGTCGATAAACCCCATGCGCAGCATTTCGTCGGCTTCATCCAGCACAACACCGCTGAGATGCGCCAACGACAACGTGCCCCGGCGCATGTGGTCCATCACCCGGCCGGGCGTACCCACCACCACGTGCACACCGCGCTTGAGCGCCTGAATCTGCACCCCGTAATCCTGCCCGCCGTAAATCGGCAACACGCGCAGCCCCCGCAACTGGCAGCCGTATTTCGAAAAGCTCTCCGCCACTTGCATCGCCAACTCGCGCGTGGGCGTGAGCACAAGCACCTTGACCTGCGGCGGACGAAGGGACAAATCCAGCCCACTGAGAAACGGAATGGCGAAAGCCGCCGTCTTGCCGGTGCCGGTCTGGGCCTGGGCGATCACGTCTTTCCCCGCGAGCAACAGCGGGATGGTCCGCGCTTGAATGGGAGAAGGGGTCGCATACTCCGCCATGCGGAGCGCATCGAGGATCGGCGCAGGAAGGCCGAGCGACACAAAGTCGTTGGAATCCATTTTTTCACACATTTTACAAAAGACTTTCCCGTGGAATCGGACGCGGAGCAGGTAATTCGGGTCGGCGCCAATCAGAAGCTGCGCTGCCTTTACGCTCAATCGCAACAAATTGCGAGTTATTAATAACCAGCCTCGCCGCTACCGCCGTTCACTGCACACCCAGTCGGCCCGCAAAAAAACGGTTTCATATTTCTATGGGAGTTATACAAGTAACTGTCCACCCAACCGGAAAAGGAAACTTTCCCAACATCGGAGAAATGCAATGACTGAGCAGACCAACACTGTCGCACCCCTGAAGATTACAGAAAAAATCGGGTACAGCTTCGGCGACTTCGCCTCCAACCTGTTTTGGATGATCTTCATTTACTTCGGCATGTTCTTTTACACCGACGTATTTGGCATCACCGCCGCTGCCGCCGGCACCATGTTCCTCGTGACCAAGTTGGTCGACACCTTCTTCGATCCCATCATGGGCATCATCACCGACCGCACCACCACCCGCTGGGGCAAGTACCGCCCCTACCTCCTCTTCATCGCCGGTCCCTTCGCCCTCTTGGGCCTAGCCGCCTTCACCACGCCCGACCTGAGCATGACCGGAAAGCTCATCTGGGCCTATGTCACCTACACCCTGTTCATGATCGCCTACTCCGCGATCAACCTGCCCTACTCCGCTCTCATGGGCGTGCTCACACCGAGCGTCGAAGACCGCACCAAAATCTCCACCATTCGCTTTGCCGCAGCCTTCATGGGCGGCATCTTCATCTCCTCGTTCACCATGCCGTTGGTCGGCTACTTCGGCGGCGACTCCACCGAAATCGTCACCATCGCATCCAACAGCGATCACAAACTTGTCCTCGAAGAAAAATCCCATGGCGCCGTGCAAATCAAGGTCAAATTCGACGCCCACCGCGCCGACGAAACCGGCAAGCCCGGCTGGCTCAAGGCCATCGACGACGCCACGCAAGACAAAGACCACATGGAGCTCACCACCAACGTGTGGGTCAACAGCCCCGAGCGACTGGCTGAAATTCGCGTGGCCAAAGCCGCCGACCAACTCTCCGCCCTCGAAATCGCCGACAGCACTTTTCAAGACGGCAACTTCTACCTGACCACCGGATTCGGCCAAAAAGAAATCGACCTCAAAGCCGTCTTCGATAAGGAGGCGTGGGAGAAAGACGAAAAGAGCATCAACTGGGCGGGCGCCTATGAAGTCAAAATCATCAACCAACAATCGGGTTTCATGCGCTCTGTCGGCCTATTCGCCGCCATGGCGCTGCTGCTCTTCCTCCTCACGTTTCTCTCCACCAAGGAACGCGTCGCCCCAGATATCGATCAAAACACCGACATCAAAAACGACATCAAAAACGTCATCAAGAGCCGGGCATGGTGGATCATCAGCATCATGAGCCTGTTCACCCTGGCGCAAGTCTGCATTCGCGGCGGCGCCATCATGTACTATTTCAAATACTACGTCGGCAACACCGACTTCGCCGGCCCCTTCATGGTTGTGGGCACCATCACCAACTTGCTGGGCACCCTCATGACCCCCTGGCTCACCAAGCTGGCGGGCTCCAAAAAACGCCTCTACATCATTACTGTGATGCTGCAGGTGCCGTTGCTCGGCTTCTTCTTCTTCCTCAACAAAGATCAAATCTTCGCCATGTTCCTGATCACCACCCTGGGCGGCATCCTCTCCGGTCCCATGTCCCCCATCGTGTGGGCCATGTACGCCGACATCGCCGACCACTCCGAATGGCGAGATGGCACCCGCGCCACCGGCCTCTTCTTCTCGGCGGCCTCTTTTGCGCAAAAGATGGGCTGGACCATCGGCGGCGCCGTAGCTGCCTGGCTCCTCGCCTGGTACGGCTTTGAGGCCAACATCGAACAAACCGCCGAAACCATCCAGGGCATCAAAACCCTCATGAGCTGGATCCCCGCTGCGGGTTGCCTCATCTCCGCCATCCTCATGTTCTTCTATCCGCTGGATGAAAAGCTGATGGCCATCGTTGAAAAAGAGCTCGAGAAGCGCCGTTCCGACAAGAGCGCTCACGCCGCCGAAGCCAGCGCGCAATAACCGCGCCCCCGCACACCCGCCCCACAAACACGCAAAACAAGTCTGTCCCAAACAACCCGTTTTGTTGCGAAGCGCACCCCGACGTCAGCGGTGCAAAATTTCCAACATGTGCAGCAAGGCCACGGCGTTGTTGTGCGCCTCATCGCGGGCGGCGTACAGCAAGGTGACCCGCTGGTGCTGCCCCAATGCGCGCAGCGCTGCCAATGATTCGCTGTGCTGCAATTCATCGCGGTAGCGCGCGAGAAAGGATTCCCACTTGGCGGGCTCATGGGCGAACCATTTGCGCAGCTCGTGCGACGGCGCCAACTCCTTCATCCATTCGTCGATGGCGGCCTGCTCTCGGCGAATGCCACGCGGCCAAAGGCGATCCACCAGGACCCGTACCCCATCGTCTGACGACGCCGGTTCATAAATACGCTTGGCAACAAAGGGCATCTTATCGCTCTCCTTTCCCCACATTGGACAGGCCCGCAGCCGGCCTCCCCTCCCGCAACTCAAGCCGGCTTACGGACAATGAGCTGCACCACGCTGGCCAAACCGCTGTGTCCGTGACCCTCGCGCACCTCGCGATCGATCTCTTGGGCCAGCACCACATCGGCCGGTGCAAAGTCTTCTCGCAAGTCTGCCAATGAAAACAGCATGTCCACATTTTTGGGGCCACCGGTGCGGCGGGACAATTGTGCCTTGGCGTATCCCTCCAAGAGGAACACGCCCCCCGGCTGCAAGGCCGCAAAGGCGCGTTGGTGCAACCGACGGCGCACATCCGGCAACAGGTGAACGAAAATCGACACCACCGCCCCCACGCTGGCAGCGGGCGGCGAAAACTCCCCCAACTCCACCCGTTCGGTTTCAATGCGCACACTTCGCGCATCGGCCAGCGCCCGCGCCTTGCGCAACCCCACCTCGGAGCCATCGACGGCCCACACATCCAGCCCCTGCGCGGCCATGAACACTGCGTTGCGCCCCTCCCCCTCTCCCAAGCTCAACACCCGCCCGCCCAGCAGGGACACATGCGCCTGCAAAAAGTCGTTGGGCGTCGTGCCATAGTGATAGTCCGTCTTTGCATACACATCATCCCACATACACCCCACCTCGCTCGCGCTTCTTTGGTCGCCCCGCTGACAACGCAACTGGCGCGCCGCCGCAGAATTCCTGTCGCATGGCAATGTAACCACCAAACGCCCGCCAATGCCCCGCCACATGCAAAAAACGCAGCCTTACACGTGCAAATTCTGCAGTTCTCTCACAGCGAGTCACACCATCAAGAATGCAAAGCACTGATTTCACTAAGTTTTTACTCTTGGCACGCCGTTTGAACTACCCCAGAGCAAACACGGCGCTGCAAGACGCCACCAACAAAGGAGCCAGACATGAAAACGAAAACCACCGTATTTTTGAGCATTGTAACGAGTTCTCTGCTGATCGCCTCCTTGGCCTTTGCCGGAAACGGATATGGGCGCGGCGAAGGGCGCAAGTCGGAAGGCAACAAAGCCACCTGGGGCGAAGGGCGCGGACACAAAGGACACAAAGGCGCCGGAAAAGGTGCCCACAAAGGACCGCACAATGGACGAAGAGGCGCATTCGGACCCCAAATGGCGGAAGCCCTGGAGCTGACCGCTGCGCAAAAAACCAAAATCGACCAAATCGTAAGCCAGTCGCAAAAGAAAGCCGAACCCTTGGTCAAAGAGCGCAATGCGCTGAAGGAAAAAATTCGCGCAGAGCGACAGAAGGCGCAGCCCAACGAAACCACCGTGTCCAATTTGCGCACCCAGATGAGAGCGGTATCCGAAAAGCTCGCGACACAGCGCCAGGAGACCCGTGCGGCCGTTAACAAAGTGCTCACCCCGGCACAGCGCACCAAAATGGAAGAGCTCAAGGCAGCGCGTGGCAACAATGCAAAACGCCGCGGACCCGCCAAGGGGCCCCGCCCGGGCAACGCGCCCAACAACCGCTAAACCGCAACCAATCCCATCCAACTGTCCCCCACAGATTTTCCTCCCATAACCAACTAGCCGCCACCGCCCAAACATGGCTAACTAGTCCCTAAGAGGAACCGCACATGAACCCCGCATCGCCCCCAAACACGTCGTCCAAACGCCTCTTGTGGTTGCTGGCCCTCACCGTGGCCGTGGGCGCCGCCCTGGCTGCCACCGGCATCACCGGTTACATCGAAGCGCGCCGCAATGCCAGGCAGCTCGCCGCCGCCGAAGTCGAAGCCTTGCTGCAGGGGTTGCGCCGCACGGTTCTTCGCGCTCCGGGTGCCGAGCCGCTCGACACCGCGTTGGCTGCATATTTCACCGAAACCGAGACCGGCGAATTCACCGCCGCCGCCATCATCGACCCACGCGGCAACACGCGCGGACACTTTGGGCACAACCATCGCCCCTTTCAGCCATCGCTCCTCCTGCAACGCCACAGCGCCCAGCGAAACCGACGACAGCTCCCCGTGCTCCACACCTTCGATGACGGCGTGGTGCACGCGCTCTTTCCTCTGGCGCACTGGGGCAAGGGTCGCCGCTCTTTCGCGGGCCACGCGCAAAACACTTTTTTGCTGGTGGAAGCCGTATCCCACCAAGGCCCCGCCATGGTCGCGCGTGCCAAAATGGCGCTGGCCATAGAGACCGCTGCGGCCCTGCTCTTGCTGTTGGTGGCGGCCTTGTTGCTGCGCCAAAAACTCGTCGCCGATGTCCGCGCCCTGGCCATGGAAGCCGAAAAACGCGCGCTGGCGGTGGCGCTCGAACGCGACGAACGGCTCAAGGCGCTGGGACGAATGTCGGCGGTGTTGGGCCACGAACTCAAAAACCCCATCGCCGCGTTGAAAGGCCACGCGCAGTTGTTGCGCGAAGAAGCCGCGACCGGGCAAGTCGATCCCCAGCGAATCCAGCGCTTAATCGCCGAGACAGAGCAACTCGAAACCCTCACCACCCATGTGCTCGACTTTGTGCGCACCGGTGAATTGCAGCGCAGCAAGGTATACCTCGACGACTTGGCCGAAAGCGCCGCGGCCTTGTCGGGTGTCAAACACATCGCCATCGACGCCCCCGAAGCGACGACCTGGCTACTGGACCGCGCACGCATCGAACAAGCCCTCATCAACCTGCTCATCAACGCTGGCCAAGCCACCGATGACGAACGCGACATTCACCTGAGCCTTCGCCCCGACGCCGACAACTTGCACATCGCCGTTCGCGACCGCGGTCCGGGCATCGCCCCCGAAGATCTCGAGCGCATTTTTCAACCCTTTTACACCCGACGAGCCAAGGGCACCGGTCTGGGACTGGCCTTGGCCCAGCGCATCGCCGAAGCCCATGGCGGAACCCTCCAGGCCGCCAATCACCCCGACGGCGGTGCAGTCTTCACCCTGACGCTCCCCGCAATTGCCGCGGCCGACAAACAATGAGGTATCCATGACAGAACGCATTTTGGTGGTGGACGACAACGAAGGCATCCGCAGTTTCATCCGCGACGCGCTGACGTCGGCAGGCTACCAGGTGACCTGCGCGGCAGATGGACGCGCGGCCGCTGACCTCTTAGATCGAGAGGCATTTGACTTGACCATCACCGACTTGATGATGCCCCGCCTGGACGGCATCGGGCTGCTCAAAATCGCTCGCTCTGTGGCACCGCAGATGGCGGTCATTTTGCTCACAGCCCACGGCACGGTGGAGAGCGCGGTCAACGCCATGAAGATCGGCGCCGTCGACTACCTAACGAAGCCCCTCTCCGGCCCCGACGCCCTGCGCCGCGTGGTTAAGGGCGCACTGTCCCAACGCCGATTTCAAATCGAGGCCCCGCCGGCCAAGCGCTTTGGCGACATGGTCGCCGTGGACCCCAAAACCAAAACCATCGTCTCACTCATCGACAAGGTCGCGACCACAGACACCACCGTGCTGCTCAATGGCGAAAGCGGCACCGGCAAAGAAGTGGCCGCCGAGCGCATCCACCAGCAAAGCCGACGCCACGACATGCCCTTTGTCGCTGTCAATTGCGCGGCCATCTCCGAAACCCTCATTGAGAGCGAAATGTTCGGCCACGAAAAAGGCGCCTTCACCGGTGCTGCCGCCCAGCGCATCGGACGCTTCGAACAAGCGGACACCGGCACATTGTTTTTGGATGAAGTGGGCGAACTGCCGTTGCCCTTACAAGCCAAACTGCTGCGCGTTTTGCAAGAGCAGCGCTTTGAGCGCGTGGGTGGCAACCAAACCATTGCGGTCAACGTGCGCATCATCGCCGCCACCAACCGCGACCTGGCAACCGAAATCGCCCAGGGGCGTTTCCGCGAAGACCTCTACCACCGGCTCTCGGTGTTTCCCATCACCCTGCCGCCCTTGCGCGACCGGCCCTTGGATATTCTCCCCCTCGCCGAACACCTGCTGACACGCATCGGCCAACGCCTCGAAAAACCCGCGCTGCATTTGTCGTCCGACGCCACCCTCGCGGTGCAGAAATACCACTGGCCCGGCAACGTACGCGAGCTCGCCAACACCTTGGAGCGCGGCGCCATCTTGACCGAAAGCGACGCCATCGAAGCCGTACACCTGCTCTTCTCGACCTCCCCCGAATCGGGATCAACGCCACACGCGCTCGCAACCTCTGACGCCGAACCCGCCTCGCTGCGCGGCATCGAAAAAGAGGCCATCCGGCAAGCCCTGGCCGCCGTGGATGGGCACCGCAAGAAAGCCGCCGATCGCCTGGGCATTAGCCTGCGCTCTCTCTACAACAAGCTCAAAGAATACGACCTCGACTAAGCGGGACACCCGGCGACAGCTCGGCCGCAACGAACAACGAGGTCCGGTCGCTACACCCCAAGCTCAATCGAGGAGCGCGAGCAGCTCTTCGCGCGTTAGGGGGAACGCCGCATCACCGTCGCCCACCGCTGCTTCGGCCAATGTCTTTTTCTTTTCTTGCAACAATTGAATGCGCTCTTCGATCGTGTCCTCGGCCACCAATCGGTACACCATCACCGGACGTTCCTGCCCGATGCGATGGGCGCGATCGGCGGCTTGTTCTTCCACTGCGGGGTTCCACCACGGATCGACGATGAAGACGTGATCCGCCGCCGTGAGGTTGAGGCCCGTGCCCCCCGCCTTGAGCGAAACCAACATAACCGGCGGCCCGTCCGCGCGCTGAAAATCCGCCACCACCGCCTCGCGATTGCGCGTGCTGCCATCCAGTCGCAAGAACGAAATACCGCTGCGCGTCAACTGGGGTTCGAGCAAATCCAGCAAGCGGGTCCACTGCGAAAAAACCAATGACCGGTGTCCGGCTACCGCAGCGTCGCGCAAGTGCGACAACAACGCCTCGGTCTTCGCAGAAGTCTCTGCGGGGTTTCCGGGCAGCAATCCCGGATGACACGCGCATTGCCGCAAGCGCAACAAGGCCTCCAATATGCCCAACGTGTTGCGGGTGTCGCCAGCGGTGGGGGTCGCGAACTCCGCACGAGCGGCGGCGTGTAACGCGTCGTACAAATGGCGCTCGTGTTCACCTAGGGGCACGAGCAGTGTCGCTTCGGTGCGCAGCGGCAAATCGGGCAGGACCTGCGTTTTTTTGCGCCGCAACACAAAGGGACGAACTTTCTGGGCCAAGCGTTCTGCGGCCCCATCATCGCCAAACTCGATGGGCACGGCAAAGCGCTGTTGAAAGACGCGCCGCGTATTGAGAAACCCCGGGTTGGTAAATTGAAAGAGACTCCACAACTCGTCCAACCGGTTTTCCACCGGTGTACCGCTCATGGCCACGCGAAATCCACCGTTGAGCATGTAGGCGGCGCGGGCCGTCTGGCTCGCCGGGTTCTTGATGTTTTGCGCTTCGTCGAGCACCACCGTGTCGAAGGACGCCGCGCTGAGAACGGCGCGATCCAAACGCAAAATGGCATAGGTGGTCAGCACCAAGTCCGCCGAGGGGTCGAGAGTCCGCGATGGTCCGTGATACACCGCGCACTTGAGTCCCGGGCGAAAACGCGCGGCCTCTGCACGCCAGTTGTGCAAGACACTCGTGGGGCAAACCACCAGGGTGCGTCCCTCAAGGGCACACAGCATCTGCACCGTTTTGCCAAGCCCCATGTCGTCGGCCAAGATGGCGCCGAGTTTGGCCCCGGCCAGGAAGCGCAGCCAATCCACACCCTGTTGCTGGTAGGGGCGCAACACACCGCGGAAGTCCGCTGGCAAGGGCACTTCGGGGATGGCCCCGCCCGCATCCAGCAGCGGCAACAGAACATCAAACGCGTCGGGGCGCGGCAATTGCAATGACTCGCAGAGCTCTTCGAGCGGCAACGCGGCCAGCGGCGTGAGGCGTCCATCGGACTGCAACGAAAACAAAATGTCGCTGACCAAGTGTCCGTGTTTATCGAGCCACGACATTGGCAATGTGGCGAACCCACCGTCCAGCAGGGGCACCACCGACAACCCATCGCGCCACGCGGACAGCACATCTTCGGTGCGCACCGGGGCACGCGCTTCGTCAGCCGCTTCACCCTGACGCACAAAAGAGAGCTGGAATAGATCTTTTTCAATGCGCAGCTTGGGGAACAAGCGCGGCGTCGACGCATGCGCGCCGGTCGTAAATTCGGGGAACTGCCGTTGCCAGCGTTGCAAGCGCTCCAGAAACCGCGCCGTATCTGCACCGGAATAAAAACTCTTGGCGCCGATGACGAGGTTCAATTGATCGCGCACTTGGTGGAGCAAGCGCTGCTCGGCGTGGGGCGTTCGCTTGGGCACACTGCCCTGCAGGTACACGGCTTCGTCTTGCTCAATGCGCACGTGCGGCGGATCCCCGTACACGAGCTGGGGCACAACACTGAGGGTGCCGCCATCGTTCTCCATCTGCATGCGCACCCGCGGGTGCAGCACATCGGTGCGCTCGGGAAGCCGATCGGTGTGAATGGCCACATCGGTGTTTTCATCGAAGGCGGGCAACACCTTCTCGACCAAGTGGGCCAGACGCGCATGCGTCCAAACCACCTCCCGTGGCAACTTCTCCAGCAAGAGACCCGAGAGCCCTGTCTCGCCCGCGCGGTGCAAATGCCCGCTGCACAACACAACGCCCGGCGCCACGACCTTCTCTACTTCGGGGTTGGGCAAGACGCGCAGCACGACGTCTTCGTCGCCGTGGTTTTCAAGCGAGACCAACGGACACAACACCTCGCTGGCCATACGGACCGGGGCATCGTTTAAAAAAACTGCGGCGCCCGCTGCGAGGTTTTCAAAGAGCGCGTCGATGGCCGCCCTGGGCAACGGTGCCGTCGGATGCAGCACCCGTCCCACCGCGAGATCTACCGCCAAATCTGTGCGCAACGGACGAAATCCCAGCGGAAATACGTTTTTTTCCAGCCCCCGCGCCAGTGGCACTTTGAGCAGTTGGCGCTCCCCCGAAGGCGACACCACCACCCGCTGCAACGCCACGCCCTTGGGGACAATTTGCAGCCGATACTCCATGTGCGGCAGGCGCTGTTTTGCATCACTGCCGTCCGGTTGCCCGTCATTGGATGCCACGCGCGACGCCAAGGGTGTCCCCGCTGCGATGGCCGCCGCTACAACATGCGCACAAGTGTCCGACGACGCCGGGCAATCGCACTCCCAGTCCTCGTCTTCGAGGTACAGCACCACTGTGGGGGCAATGCGCGACACCACCGTGTGCACGGCGAACTCCATCTGTTCGGCAGATGATGACAGCAGCTCAACGCGTCCTGCCTGCACCAGGCGCTCGCCTTGGGTCCATGCCTGGACACCGCATTTTTTTCGAATGTTTTTTTGCAACCGCGCAATGAGATCAGAATGGGACAAGACAAGATCCTTGGTCGATGAACTATGCCCAGCGGGCGAGACGCAGACATACACGCATGCAGCGCCGCGCGCAACGGATGCATGAAATTCCAAAGCCGGTTTTTTGACTTTCGTCACAGCGGGGCATTACATCTAAACAACGAGCACTGTCTCTGTTGCATCGTCGCGCAACGAGGAGGAGGTCGACATGACCTACAAAGGCGTCAATCGCCGCGTACACACATGCTTTATTACCCAAAACCGCGAATACCATTTTCGCGCCGGTGAATGCGTGGCTGTGCGAGACCGCAACACCTCCGTCTGGATTTCGGGTCACCGCGCCGTCGGCATGCGACTTCGCCCACTGCCACCGGGCACGGTCTATATCGGCAAAGAACTCGAACTCTACGCGCCGGGCACTGTGATCCGCACTTCACAAGTGGTCGACATTTTGCGCCCGGGTAAAAAGCAGGTGCACAGCTATCGTTTTGTCTTGGGATTCTTTCCCGACGACTTATCGGCGTAACGCCGCCAGGCTCTCCAGCAACTCGGCATAGGTCAAATCGATTTGATGCGCTTCGGCGATGCGCTGTACTTCACGCGTAAATGCGGCGCTGATGTCCGCCATACGCTCTGGCGCCATGCGGCAGTGAAACACGCGACAACCAATGGCCCGTCCCGCTCGCGCGGTGCAGCGTCCCTCGTGCAGCCACGGACACCCCGCATCGCTGTTCGCAGTCGGCAACGCGTGGTGGGCCAACAAGAACGCCAGCTCCAAATTGGTGAGCCACATCTGGTGGTCGTAACGCGCAAAGTGACAACACGCGCCGCATGCATCGCACGACACTGGTTCGCGCGACAGCGCTTCGTCGAGACGCCGATACAACGCCGCCATATCGTCGCGGAGCGCATCGGTGAGGACAAGTGGAGGGATGGGAATGCCTGGGCCAGGAAGCGGCATCAACAGACGGCGCTATTTTTTGGCGACCATCTCGGCGAGCACAGTGACATCATCGGCGGAAAGCGTGGAGAGCTCCCCCGCTTGCAGCGCCGTATTGATTTGATCCATCGTGAAGTACTTGGGGCTGACGCGGCTCAACTCGGGCAACGACGCATAGATGTTGCCGTGGGAATCAATGGCGTGAACGCCCGCAGGAAGTTTGATTTCGTTACCGCTGCTGCGCTTGCCTTTGGCGCTCACACCGCGGTTCATTTTGTCTGCTTTTGCCATGTTGTCCTCGCAATCGTCTTTGACAAGACTTAAAAAATTCGAGCGTTTATACTGCCCTATCCGTCTTCTGACAAGTGGCTTCCGCCCCAAAAGGCAAAGCCCGCACGCCACATTTTTTTTGGCCACAAACGCCAATTGCCTGTAGAGAAGCACAACATGTGCCGCTCTCTCTACCAGCACCGCATCGATGACACCAGCCACTGGCGTTGGCAACTCACCCACGCCATTGCGCGACTCGAAGACTTGCCGCCGCAATACGCGCCCTTGCTCAACAGCGCGAGTCCAGCGGCATGCGATCTCTTTCCGTTTGCCATTACGCCTTACTACTTGTCGCTCATCGACCCTCAAGATCCACACGACCCCATCGCACGCCAGTGTCTGCCCACAGCCGAAGAGCTGCGCGACACGCACACCGCCGTCTTCGATCCCATCGACGAGGAGCGCCACACCGTGCTGCCCGGCCTCATCCAGCGCTATCCCGATCGCGCGCTCCTGCTCCTCACCGGGCGCTGCGCCACCTATTGCCGACACTGCACCCGGCGCGCCATGGGTGCAGGCCGCATCCAACCCTTAACCGAAGCCCGCTTCCAAGACGCCCTGCGATACCTGCGACAGCACCCGGAGATCCGCGACGTCATCCTCTCGGGCGGAGACCCGCTCCTTTTAGATGATGAGGTCATCGTTGAAAAAGTGCGTTCGATTCGCGCCATTCCCTCTGTGGACATCATCCGCATCGCCACCCGCCTGCCCGTCACATTGCCCATGCGGATCACCCCCTCCCTGGCCCGGCAATTCGCCGCCCACGGCCCGATCTACATCAACACCCACTTCAACCATCCCCGAGAGCTCACCCCCGAGGCCATCGCTGCCTGTGCCGCCTTTGTCGATGCGGGCATCCCGGTAAACAACCAGTCCGTCTTGCTGAAAGGCGTCAACGACGACCCGCGTACCCTCGCCGAGCTATTGCGCGGTTTGCTGCGCGCACGCGTCAGGCCGTACTACCTGTTCATGTGCGATCCCGTGGCCGGCACCGCTCACTTCCGCGTTCCCCTCTCCCGCGCCATGGACCTCATGGATGCCCTCCGCGGAAAATTGAGCGGACTGGCCATCCCCACACTGGTGGTGGACTTGCCCGGCGGCTTGGGAAAAATCCCCGTGGAGCGCAACCGCGTCCTCCGCATCACCCAGCGCGAGGTGGTGTATCGCGCCCCGGACAACCGCGAAATCTCCTGGCCAGTCTGACGCCCCAACAGGGCAAAAACGATTTTTTCGATTTGCAATGCCGCCGCGTTGGTGATAGCAAGCACATTCGTTTTTGTGACCAGCGTCCAGGAGGACACCATGTCGAACAAATGTGAAATATGTGGAAAAGGCTCAATGAGCATCAATAAAGTCAGCCACTCCAACCGCAAAACCCGCAGCATCTCCAAGCCCAACCTGCAGCGGGTCAAAGGCGTGGTCGACGGCAGAGCAACGCGCCTCCGCGTATGCACACGTTGCATCCGCTCGGGCCGCATCGAAAAACGCCCCGTCTGATTTTATCCCCGCTCCCCCACTCCACCCCTTCAGTTGCGCTGTGCCATCCGCGCCTCGCGCCCTGTGCGTTCGTGCTGGCAACCCACACCATCATTTCGCATCGGTGCCTTTCCAGGCGTTGCGATTTTTTGAAAACGCATACAGAATCCCCCCATTCTCATTACGACCAAGGAGTAACACCATGACCCTCAGCCATTTGCATTTATGGAGCCTGACCTTGTTGGTGACTTTGGGCATCTGCCGATCGGTCGCCGCGCACGATATGGACGCCAATGACCTCGACTTTCACGTTCCAACAGAACAAAACGACAGCGACGAGGCAAACGATGCGGCGAGCACCGACCACAGCATCGAAACAAACCACGGCGCCGAAATGCCCCAGGCCACCGTCACCGACCGCGGACTGCGCGAGCCCATGGGACACAAGTCTTACCAGGCAGGTGCGCGCCTGCGCTGGGTCTTCTTTCCCAAATTCTTTCTGTTCGGACAGGTGGATCTGCGCGCCCAAAAGATCCCCAGACCGCTGGTCAGTAGCGTTGGGGTCGGCGCCGAATTCATCTATCGCCGAAAGCTCACCGACACGCTTGGCCTCGACATCACGCCCGCCATCTGGTGGGTCGATATTAGCTGGGACGGCACCATCTCCTTCAAGGGCAAGGGCGAAGACGACAACAGCTGGGAAACCGTCACCAACTCCATGAGCACCCTGCTGTTTTCGGTCGATTTTGTCTGGAGCACCGATATCGTCGATTGGTTCGCCATCACCTGGGGCGTGGGTGTCGGCATGGGGATTCCCATTGGCGAGCTCGTGCGCACCGAGGCCTCAGCCAGTAGCAACGGTTACGAGCCCTGCCTCCCCGAACAAATCGGCAGAGACGCCTGGTGCAATTTTGGCGAAGAATACGATGAGGTCTACCAGAAGTTTCCCATCCCCTGGGTCAACTTCTTGCTAGGGACGCGCTTCAAACCCCACAAGCACCTCGCCATTCACGTCGACGGCGGCTTTGGCATCGGCTTTCAGCTCGGCGCCCGCCTCGGCTACATCTTCTAAAATACGGCGAAGCAAATGCTCAGGCTTTTTCGTTGAGCGAGAGGGCCTTTTCGTAATACCGGTCGGCCTCGTCGCGGCGGCCCATGTCGACAAACAAATCGGCCAACACCCTGTAGTGATGTGGGTTTTCGGGCTGGTGTTCGATGGCCGCCTGCAACTCGCGAACGGCTTCCTCCCATTTTTTTTGGCGCTGCAGCAAAGTGGCCATGTGCAAGTGAACGATGGGCAAGGTTGGCTGCAGTTGCTGGGCTTTGCGAAACGCCTGCTCTGCATCGGTTAGCCGGTCTTGTTCCAGGTAGAGGTAGCCGAGGCTGCTGAGGCTCAGTGGATCATCGGGGTTTAGCTGTGCGGCGCGCTGGTACAAGGCCTCAGCTTCGTCAAAGTCCTCGTTGTCGAACAGCACATCGCCTTCGAAAATCAGGGGCAACGAAAATGTTTTGTCGATGTTTTGCGCCTCCAGGATTTGCCCCTCAGCGAGTTCAAGCGCGCGCTCTTCGTTTGCCAAATCGGCGAATAGGGTGCCCAGGCGCAACTCGAGACAAGCGAGAATGCGCGGGTTTTTCGGAGTTAAAAAAATGCCCGCGTAGGCCATCCGCAGCGACTGCTCATAGCGCCCGTCCTGCCAGGCATCGGTGGACAGCAGCAGGTAGTCCACGGCAGAGCGCGCCTCAGGCAATCGCTCAGCGGCAGCGCAGACCAGGATTTCGGCGGCAAAATTGGCGTTGTGTTCCGCGTACATAACGAGCCGCACGGCCTCTTCTTGTTCGGCCTCTGTGGGCACATACCGAACAGTGGAATTTGAAAACTGCTGTGGCATTCGATGTGATTCCTTTTTATCGCGAGGTGTTTAACGCATTAAAATACATTGTTTGCCCAAAAATATCTCCGACGCAAGAAATAGCGTGGCCCGGGGCTTCCATTTTCGCTTGATTTCGGGCACGAACATCGCATGTCGCGAAAACCAATTGTCATTATCGAACCCTCGCAATGCACTGGCTGCGGCCACTGTGTGGCGGTTTGTCCAGCCGACACCTTGGCCCTTAAAGATGGCGTCGCGCACGTTGTGGGAGAGCGCTCTTTGCACTGCGGTCATTGTGTGGCCATCTGCCCCGCCGAGGCCATCCGCATGCCCACACACATCGCACCGGGGCTGCAAAACGAAGCGCTGCCACCTCCGGCACAGTCCTTGCTGCGCACCGCATCAATGCGCCGCTCCTGCCGCAACTATTTGCCCAAACCCGTAGACGCCCATGCCTTGCAATCGCTCGTCAACTTCGCCGCCTGGGCGCCCTCAGGCACCAACAGCCAAAAAACGGTATTCACCCTGGTGCCCAACCGCAAGTCGGTCGAAGCCCTTGCGCAGAGCGTTGGCCATTTTTATCGGCGCACCAATCGCCTGGCCGACAACCCATTGGCCCGCGCCTGGTCCAAGGTCTTTTTACACGACACCCTGGGCCGCTACCGGAAACGCTACTACCGCCAAGTATCCGAAAGTCTGGCTGCTTGGGATGAACGCAGAGAAGACCAACTGTTCCACGGCGCCACCGCCGCCATTGTCATCAGTGTGGCCCGCGGCGCCTCCTGCCCCGCCGAAGACGCACTGCTCGCTGCGCAAAACATTTTGTTGGCCGCCGAAACCCTAAAGCTCGGCACGTGTCTGATAGGCTTTGCCGTCGAAGCGATGAAGCGCGATCGCGGAATTTTGAGACAACTGGGCATCGCGGAGGACGAAACCGTGTACGCTGTGATCGCCTTGGGGTGGCCACAATACGCGTGGCTGCGCCCGGCAGTTCGCCCGACGCCCCGGATACGCGAATTTTGGGGGTAGCGCCACTGCTGCAATGCAGCATCTTCGCAGCAGTAACAGGCTATATCGCCGCGAGTTTAGTCGTCCGCTGAGGACGCGTCTTCAGCTTGCTTGGCTTGTTCTTTGGCCATTTCTTTGCGCACTTCATCCATGTCCACTTCTTTAACTTTTTCGATCAGCTCATCGAATGCGGCGGCGGGCAACGCACCGGGCTGCTGAAAAATGAGGACCCCGTCGCGGAACACCGCCAGCGTGGGAATGGAGCGGATGCCAAAAGCCGCGGCCACTTCCTCTTGGGCCTCGGTATCGCACTTGGCAAACACCGCATCGGGATTTTTCTCGGCTGCACTCTCAAAGACGGGGCCAAACATGCGGCAAGGACCGCACCAAGAAGCCCAAAAATCGATGAACAGCGTGGCGCTGTTTTCAACCAAATCTTTCAAATTTTCGCTGGTCAATTCTACGGTAGCCATGGTGCCTCTTTTCTCCAGGTAAAAGCACGTGACCAAATCACTGTTTACATACCATTTTTTTGTGGGCAGTCTCCGGCATGTGCAACGAGGATTTGACGTGCTGAAATGACATTGATGACGCTAACTTTTTGTCCTTTCGGGAATAATCTTGGCACATCTTTTGTTTTCACTGAAAGCGATTTATACTGATGGCCATACAACCATTGTCGTTACAGGGTAAACACCATTTCTCTTCGTGCAAATTTTAAGGGACACAAAACAACAAGCAACATTGGAGGCATGAAATGTCACGAACAATTTTCCTGTCATTGCTCGCAGTCCTCGCCATGCTGGCGGTATCCTGCAAGCCCGACTATCCCAACTGCAAGAAAGACAAGCACTGCCACGAAGGCGAGTTTTGCGTCAACAACATTTGCCAGCAATGCCGCGATAACGCCGACTGTGCCAAGGGCGAAGAGTGTGCACAGGGGGCTTGTCGTGCCATCCCCGGCTATTGCGAGAGCGTCTCCGATTGCGCGCCGGGCCAGGTATGCCGCAACAACATCTGCGGCCCCTGCTATAGCGACGACGAATGCGGCCCCGATCAAGTTTGTGCCGACGGCCAATGTCTCGTCCCCGAATGTCGCTCCGACGAAGATTGCCCGGCTGGTCTCTACTGCCAAAACTACCGCTGCAAAGCCCAGGAGCAAGTCTCCACCATGGGCAGCGGCGACTGTTCCCCCGACTCCGTCTACTTCGACTTCGACTCCTCCGAAGTCAACAGCAGCAATCGCCGCGCCTTAGAGTCCACCTTCGAGTGCCTGCAAAAACGCGGTGGGCGCGTCACCCTTGAAGGCCATTGCGATGCCGTAGGCACCACCGAGTACAACATGGCACTGGGCGAGCGCCGAGCCCGCATGGTCAAAAACCTCTTGCACCGCATGGGCCTCGAAAACAACAACATGCGCACCGTGTCCAAGGGCAAAGAAGAAGCCACTCCTCCCGGTCCCAACGACCGCGACCGCCGCGTCGACTTCAAGTAATTCACCATGTTCCCATTGCACAAAAGCCTCACACCGCTGCTGTTACTGGCCGCGCTCAACGTCAGTGGTTGCTTCTTGTGGACCACCAACAAAGAGGGCGATGCCATGGCGGCATCCATCGACGCCCTACAACAGCAGTTGGCCACCCTAGAGCAGCGCCAGAGCAAGGTCGAAGACGATTTAACCGCGATGTTGCAAAAGGCGCGCAGTGAGATGGACGAGCTCAACGACACCCTCACCAAGGCCACGCGCATCCTGGCCCGCAATTCGGCTGACTTTGGCGCCGAAATGGAGGGCATCAAAGATCAAATGATGGCCTCCCAGGGAACCTTCGCCGAGCTGCAACACGCCATCGAAGTCCTGCAAAAAGAGATGAGCGAATCCACGCAGCGCGTCACCGACTTTGCGCTGGCGGCGGGCCTGGATTTGCCCATCGACGAGTCCCGCGTGCCCCAGGCCGAAATCGACCATCTCAAAGCCATTCGCGACGCGTTGTCTGCAGGTCGCTACGGCGAGTGCCGCTCCCTCATCAAAGTCTTTCAAAAGCGCTATCCCGCCAGCAAAAATGCCGACGAAGTGCAACTGTTGATGGCACGCGCCTACATCGCCCAAAAGCGACACGCCAACGCGCTCGGTGCGTTGCGCGCCTTTGTCGACAACCACGCGCGCAGCCCGCTCATGCCCGAAGTGCTGTACGAGATGGCCAATTCGTTTTTCCAGCTCGGCAATTGCACCGATGCCCGCGTACTCATCGACACCATCCAAAGCCGACACGCCAGCAGCCCCTTTGCTCCCAAAGGCCAAATCCTTTTGGGCACCATCAACAACTCGCAAAATCGCTGCATGAATTAACAGCGCGTAGCGCCAAAACGCAGCAGCAACAGCACACCGCACACAACAACACTGTTTTCGTTTTATTTGCGAATAATGAAAAGGAGCGCGCAGTGCGAATGGCCGCGCGGTGCGTTGGTCAGTAGCCTTCGTCCAGCTCCTGAATGTTGGCTTGCACCTTTTGCATGTGGATAGATGTTTGGCCGGTTTGCGGCGCCGCCCTGTAAATTTCGAGCGCTTGTTGCCAAGCCGTGCGTGCCCGCGCCCGATCTTTCAACTCTTTCCAGATGACACCCGTATTGGTCAAGGCTACCGCCGCCTTCAGCAATGCATTTCCGCTAAAGCGCAAGTAGACCTCCACCGCCTTTTGGTATTGCTCAATGGCCATCTCTTTTTGATAGCGCTGGTACGCCACCCCGGCCGCTTCATAATGGGCATCCGCGCGACGAATCGTTACTTCACCGGTTTCGTCCAGCACCTCTGCGGCCGAAAGGTAATAGGAAAGCGCGTCGTCTAAACGCTCCTCTGAAAGCGCCATGCCCGCTGCTGCCATGTAATCGTTGTATCGGACGGTTGCGTCTTCGTCAGATGTGTGTTCCCCCACCTCGCCTTCTTTGGCATTTGCGGCGGTTTTGGAGCCCTGTGCACCACCGCAACCCATCAGTGTCATCAACAATGCAAGGCACATCCCAAAAATAACCTGAACCCTCCACGCCATCATGACTGCCTCCCTTTCAAATACAAATATGAAACAATGAAAGCATAACACAAGAAATGGCAAATTCCGCAAATTCGTTCGTTTTACCGTCTCCCCGCTCCGCCCATGGGCATCAACGCAGCAGGGGCAACAACACCGTAAAACAAGCGCCCTCGCCTGGCTGGCTGGTCACGTCAATCTCTCCACGATGCGCCAAAACGATCTGTTGCGCCACGCTGAGACCGAGACCCGTTCCTTCAAATTTCGTCCTCACCGTCGGCGCGCGGTAAAAATCTTCGAAGAGATGCGACATCTCCTCATCCGACATCCCAACACCCGTATCGCAAACGCGAACCTGCAGCGTGGACGCATCTGCTGAAGGCGCGGCCGACACATCCACGCGCCCTCCAGACAACGTGTACTTCACAGCATTGGAAATGAGGTTATCAAAGACTTGGGCCATGCGCATAGGAGCCGCCAAAACGAGGGGAAGCGACTCCGGTGCATCCAACAAAAGTGTGATGTCGCGGTTTTGGGCCGTTTCGCTGTAATCGGCCACAGATTGTTGTAAAATTGGCGCCAAATCTATCGGTTGCAAATTTTGACGCAACTCGCCGGTCTCCAGTGTTTGCCAGGCCAAAACATCGCGAATAAAATCCCCCAGGCGCTCCAGACGCAATATGGATTTTTGCATCACCTCGCGCTGCTGTGCGGTGACCTCCCCCAAGTAACCACCCTTTAATGCCGCGAGATATGCCAAGACCGCCGCGATGGGCGATTTCAAATCGTGAGACACCACCGCCATGGTGCGGAGGCGTTTTTGATCCAGCGCTGTGAGACGCTCATTTCGCTGCGCTAAGGCTTCTGAAAGAGCGAGGATGGCATCGCGCTTGCGATTCATTTCATTGGCGACAAAAATGAGCAACGCCGTGAAGCAACCGATAATGAACGCATAAATCAGCGGCAATCCCAGAACAAATACCCAGGAGTCCATCGGTTCAAAATCGCCAAACACCGCCACGTGATGGTAGTGACAAAGCACCCCGAGCTTTTCCAGTGTCGCCAGCAAAAAAATCAGCAGCGCCGCCAAGACAGCGACGGCGATGGCTGCCGAGGGCTCTAACAAAATGGCCCCGGCCGCCACGTGCAGCAAAAAGAGCGCCACAAAGGGATTCTCAATGCCACCGGTGAAATGCAGCAAAAAGAACAAGGCGATCAAATCGGCGACAATTTGCAGCAGGGCAATCCGGCGATGTTGGGCGACTTCGCTGCGCCACAGGGGCATGGGACAACTGAGTTCATTGGGGAAAGGTTTGTCTTTGCTGTGTCGCCACAGGGCAAAATTATAAAGCGCCACCACCGCCACAACGGCGTAAATCCAATGAAAGGGAAAATGCCACGCTAAAAAAAACTGAGAAAACAAGGCGCCCAAGGAGGCCGATGCCACCATGAGCCAACGTGCGCTCACAAAGAGTTGGAGATACGTGCCGTAGGCGAGCATCCGCGGAGAAGTATCGTGAACCTGTGTCAAAATGACGCACCCCTTGGCACAGCGAGGCCGATTGAGAATGCGTCAATTGTAACGCGAAGCGCGGCGCGATCTATTTATAAATTTTCGCTCGAACACGGTTCGGGAGGTTGGACGAGTCGTAATTCCAATGCGCCATCTCCGCGCCACTCGTCCGGCGAAAGAGAGGCCAGCACGCTGATGCAATGCCCGATATTGGCCACCGACGCCCCCATACGCGGGCCAAAGGCCGAGATGGAACCAGAAGGGGTCTTCAGTTCCAACTTCAAGTGATTGGTGCCCACCACCCGCGCCGACAACACATCCAGACCGACGATGCGAAAAACGGGTTCGGGATTTTCGTGTCCAAAAGGCCCCAATTGCAAAATGTCTTGCAGCAATTTGGGGGTCAGTTGCGAGGGGTTGAGTTTGGCATCAAAGGCGGGCCCTGCGATTTCGGGATCGCGCCACATCTCCTGGGCCACCTCTTGGAGTCGGGCTTTGAATGCACCAAATTCGCTGCGTTTCAACGAAAACCCTGCCGCATCCCAGTGCCCACCATAGCGCAGCAAGTGCGGTTCGAGGGTTTTTAGGGCGGCGTACAAATTGAACTGTCCCTGTCCTCGCGCCGATCCCGTTCCCTCATCTCCTTGCCAGGCGATGATAAACGCGGGACACGAAAACTCTTCGCCCAAACGCGCTGCTACAATGCCCAGCACGCCTTTGTGCCAGCCTTCGCCCGCCAGCACCAGGGCGCGATCGCCATCGCTGTGTTGGGTCTTTGCCTGCGCCCTGGCCTGAACCGAAACCCCCTCTTCGATTTCGCGGCGCTCATGCGTTAAGCGCTCCAATACAGCGGCACCGCTCTCGGCGTCCTTGGCGTTGTCACTCACCAAGACGCGAAAGGCATCCTCGGCGCTGGCCAAACGCCCCGCCGCATTGATCCGCGGCGCCAAATAGAACGACACGTGACAGGATTGCATTTGCCGTGAACGAACGCGCGACGCGTGCAACAGCGCCTCAATCCCCGGCCGCCGCGTCTCGGACATCGTGCGCAAACCGTGGAAGGCGAGGATGCGGTTGTTACCCACCAAGGGCATGACATCGGCGATGGTGCCCAGGGCCACCAAGTCGAGGTATTGGCGCATGTCGATTTGTGTGCGTTCGATGTGTCCAGACTGCGCCAAGGCCGTGCGCACCGCTGCACAGAAATAAAAGACAAGGCCCACTGCACATAGGTTTTTATCGGGAAACAAGCAGTCGCTGCGGTGGGGATTGACAAAGGCCAGGGCGTCGGGGTGATGCGATTCGATGCGGTGGTGATCCAAAACCAGCACATCAATGTTGTGTTGATTGGCCAAGGCGATGGCATCGTGATCGCTGCTGCCGCAGTCCGATACCACCAACAGTTTTACGCCACTCGCGGCCACGCGCTCCACCGTAGCCCGAGATAGGCCGTATCCGCCGCTGAAGCGATCGGCCACATCCACCTCAACCGCACATCCCAGCGAACGCAAAAAGAGGTACAGGATGGCAAGAGAGGTCAATCCATCGACATCGTAGTCGCCGAACAACGCGACGGACTCGCGATTGACAACGGCTTGAGAGAGACGCTTTACGGCCTTGGGCAAATCCGCCATCTGATCGGGTGGATCGAGATCGGACAATTTGGGAAACAGAAAACGCTGGGCGGCATCAGCCGTATGAATACCCCGATTCACGAGACAGCGTACCAGGATGGGATTGAGGTTGAGCTCTGCTGCGAGTTGGTTTTCTAGTGCAGCATTAGATGCGCTGGCCGACCCATGAGAAGAAGTCTGCACCTACGCCTTCTTGGTAAAAAAGGTTTTGTCGAGCCAATGCGCCAAGGGAGATGCAATAACGATAGAAGAGTAAGAGCCCACCAGCACGCCGATGGTCAATGCCAGCGAGAAGTCGCGCAGTGACGTGTTCCAGCCGACAATCATGAGGGTCACTGTGGCAAACAGGGTGGTCAGGGAGGTCACCACCGTGCGGCTCAGGGTCTCGTTGATGCTGGTGTTGATAACGCGGGACAATTGTTGCCCCTTGATTTTGACCAAGTTTTCGCGGATTCGGTCGTAAATCACGATGGTGTCGTTAATGGAGTACCCCACGATGGTCAGCAATGCAGCGACGGTGGCCAAAGTGATTTCAATGCGGAGGATAACAAAAATTCCCAACGTAATCATAATGTCGTGCAAAAGAGCCACCACACCGCCGGGCGCAAAGCGAAGGTCAAAGCGAAGGGCCACATACAACATGATGAAGAGCATGGCGAAGAGCACCGCCGAAATGGCACTGCTGCGCAATTGCTCACCAACCTTGGGCCCCACCCATTCGGAGCGCATCTTGATGGCGCCTTCGCCAAACGGCTGTGCGCGTAGGTTGTCCATCACGTCCTCAGAAATACCCTTGAGCGCCACTTCGTAAACGTGAACCCCCTGCGACACCCAAGTGCAGCTCGCACTTTCGCATTTTCGCTGCGTCTCTTGGGCATCGCCGTCTTCGTCGACAGGATTTACCGTTGGTTCATCCGCCACAACATGGTCAACGGAGTCCAGCAGATTTAGCCCCGCAGCTCGCGCCGACTTTTCAACCTCGGCAATGGACAATTCTCCATCGAGGTGCACCGTCAATTTGTCGCCGCCCGGAGAGGTGAAAAAACGTTTGATTGTCGCACCTTTCACCTCGGATCGAAACGTCATCTCGATGGCTTCCAGCGCCGATTCGTCCAGGGTAGAAATTTCACGCAAGCGGATCAGAAACTCGGCATCGCCAGCACCAAAGGAGACGACTTCAAAGCCCTCAAAACCCTTTTGCTGCAACACGGCTCGAATCTCGGAAGGAGCGACCGCATTTTTGAATTTCACCTGAATTTCGGTGCCACCAAGGAAATCGATGCCCCAACGCGGTTGTAGCGTAAACAACAGCACCAGGCTGGTCAGCACCATAACAATCGAAATCGTGCCGAAAAATCGGCTTCTGCCCATAAAATCAAATTTGGTTGTTTCTTTAAAAAATTGCATTTTGCTCAGATGCTCAGTTGATCCGCACGTTTGCGGAGCATGAAATCAACCACCAGGCGGCTGATGAAAATGGCGGTAAACATACTCGTTACAATGCCGATCAGCAGTGTGACGGCAAAACCCTTAATGGCGCCCGTACCGAATTGCAGCAAGACCACACCGGCGATAAAAGTGGTAATTTGCGAGTCCAGAATTGTGATGAAAGCCCGCCCATACCCCGCTTCGACGGCAGCTCGCGGCGCCTTTCCGGTGCGCAATTCCTCGCGCACGCGCTCGTAGATCAACACATTGGCATCCACCGCCATGCCAAACGTGACGATAATCCCCGCGATACCCGGCAGGGTCAGTGTGGCGCCAGCACCACTCAGAATGGCCATGATAAACAAAGCATTGCACAGCAACGCGATATCGGCCGCGATGCCGGTCTTTCGGTAGTAAACCACCAGGAAGACCAGAATGATTCCTATGGCAATCACAAAGGCGTTTTGTCCCTTGGCAATGCCGTCGTCACCGAGTTGCGGTCCAATAGTGGCCTCAGTCACCGGGCGGATGGGCGCGGGCAATGCACCGGCATTTAGCACCACCACCAAGTCCGTGGCCTCGTCCATGAGCGTTTTAAACGAATCGGCCATACCCAACGTAATGCGGGCCTGGCCTCCGCCGATTTTCTCTTGAATGACCGGAGCGGATTTCACCCGGCCGTCCAAAATAATGGCCATCCGGCGCTGCACGTTGGCTTCGGTGAGATCGGCAAAAATGCCCGCACCTTCTCGGGTGAAAGACATGGAGACATAAGGCTTTTGATTTTCGTCGAATTGCACGGTTGATTGCTCGATGTACTCGCCCGTGATACCGGCTGTGCGATACGTAAAATATGTGCGGCAAGTAATATCTGCTGTGGGATTTCCGGCTGCGTCGCGGGCGCGCTCTTCTTCAAAAGATATCTCGCGATTTTCGGGCAATTCGATGCCTGCTAAAAACTTGCGCAGAATTTGACGACCGCTGGCGCCTTTGTGCTCGTTTTGCGCTTCTAAGTAGTACTGGCCAGCGCCATCGACCTTGAGGCGTACCGCGCCATCCTCGTCACGCTCTTTGCGAATTTTTTCAGCGATGGGCTCGGATTGGAAAAAAGACACGCTGCCCGGTTCGTCGACAATTTTCAATTCCAAGCGCGCCGTCTGGCTAATGATGCGCTTAATGCGAGAGACTTGGCGCTCATCGACACCTGGGATTTCGACGATGACGTCCTGATCACGAGGGCTCACCGAAGTATTTACCAATCCCAGTTCGTCGATGCGATTGCCGATGGTTTCAACAGCCTGCTTCACCGCCATTTCCTGGGTGTCAGCCACCAACTCATCGACGAGGCGCATATTTATTGTGGCCCCATCTTCGGATTCGACCACCGCTGCGCCGCGAAAGCTGGTCAGCACCTCGCGGGCATTTTTCGAACGCACGCCTTCAGCACTGGGAAACTGCAAGGCAAACTCAGTGTTTACGTCGCGTGAGAGAGTCGATTTAACGCCCTTGATGCGGGCCTTGTTGTCAAGCTCTTGCACAATACCTTGCGCGATGTGATTGCGCTTGTCCTCGACGGCAGCCTCCACTTCGACTTCGTAGACCAGGCGCAAACCGCCTTGCAAGTCGAGGCCCAGGTTGACACCCGGGAACACGTCGCGCAGTTTGGCCCATCGATCGTGTTGATTGCTATCCGTTGGCGCCCGCTCTACGGTGGTGACCGATGCCAGAACCGCGAGGGCCACCAAAAGAACGACCAGAATCATTCTCCACAACCAGTTTCGTTCCACTACTTCTTCTCCGCATTTTCCGCCGCGCTGTAGATACCGGCAATTTGAGACCGCAGAACCCGTACGCGGACTTTTTCTGAAACTTCGAGTGTCAACACTTTGTCGGTCAAACCAGAGACGCGACCAATCAAGCCTCCGTTTGTAATGACTTCAGTGCCTTTGCCAATGGAATCAATCATTTTTTGGTGTTCGCGCGCCCTCTTTTGCTGCGGCCGAATTAGCAAAAAATAAAATACGCCGAACATGAGCGCGATCATAATCAGCGTGTTCATGCCGCCGCCGCCAAAGAAGCCGGTGGGTTCCATGGGCGCGCCAGCAGCGGGTGCGTGGCTCTCTGCGGCCAACGTGGCACTGGAGGCCGCCGCAGGGGCTTGGGCGTTGTCTGCCTGCGCCAACATTAAATGAATGGGGGAAATGGGTAAATTCAAAACAAAACTCCTATGACAAAATGCAACTGAGGTAATGATTGCAATATCAGATAAAGAGAGCGCCTACTGGCAAAATTCCGCTCGTTACTACCAAAAGCCCTAATGAGGGTCAAGAACGCATTACAAGTTATCCCGCGCGATGTAACTCTCACAAAAAGCAACTCTTTTTGCCCTGGTGAGAACCTTGACAGTGCAAATGAAATGGCTTGAAGTGAGTGTATCTTTCAATTGCCTGCGCTGCGCGCAAACGCTAAGCAGGTGCCCCGGCAAGGAAAAAGTCATGAAATCGCTTTTTAAAGTATTGTTATACATCCTGATTACCTTGGCGCTGCTCGCCATCGTTGGCCGCATTTTTGTTTTTGAGGTCGGCCGAGTTGGCAATTACGCCATGGTGCCCAATCTCATTCCCGGAGACATTTTTTTGATGCGAAAAATCGGCCTGCTGGGTACGGGTGATATCGCCGTTTGCCCCAATCCCGAAGATGCCGACGAATTGGTCATCGGCCGCATTGTTGGCGTGCCGGGCGATACCCTGCGCATCAAGAAAAACCGCCTAAACATCAACAGCAGACAAATCCACTACCAGTTTTTGGAGCCCATCATCTACTTCGACACCACCACCGAAGAAACCATGGAGTACGTCGTCAAGCGCGCCGAAGAGAAGCTGGGAAATTCGCTCTACACCATCGCGTTCATGGACATCAGCAACGGACAAGAGTTCCAGGAGATCACCATTCCCGACGGATACTTCTTTCTGCTCGGCGACAACCGCAACATGGCCTACGACAGCCGCAACTACGGTCTGGTACCCATCGATAGCTGCCTCGGCAACGCGTCATTCCTGCTCTGGACAACTGAAGACAACGGCGACTTAAAGCAATCGCACCGCATCTTGTCATGGGTTCGCTAACGCGCCGCAGCGCTTGCCTCTTGGCGTGCATGCTTCTTATGGGCCTCTGGAGCGCCCCGGCCCACACCCAAGACACACCCCACAACTACCTCGATGTCGTCGCGCAGGAGCTGCTCCGCATGTCGCTGCCCGCCACCTGTGCCGACCGCATTGCCGCGTGCCATCTGCAACACCCACGGCCCAATGAACCGAACAGCACCTGGCCCATTGAAATTCGCGTGCTGGCCGACATGCAAATTGTACAAATACGCTTTGCGCCCTTTCTCGCCCTCCCTCCCACGGAAGGGCTGAGCCCCCATTTGGCACAACGCCTACTCGCCCTGAACAACGAATTGGTGGCCGGGAAACTCGCGTGGCATGCGGCGAGCAACACCATTCAGCTCACCGCCGTGTTGCACACCGACTCCAATTTCGATCGCAAGGCCTTTCGGTCTCTTATGCAAGGCCTGCTGGTCGCCGCCGAGCAAATGTATGCCGAACTGCAAATGATGGCGCAGGCCGAAAAACAGGACTAGAAGCGGAAGGTGGCCTTGGCGGGCCGGTGTTTGCCGGGGTTGGCAAACTTCCAACTCATGGCCGCCTGCGACAAGCACTCCGAAGCCTGATAGCCATCCATCGAGGCCCCCGTGCCTCCGGCGGCAAGTACGCGCCCACCAGGCCCCACATAAAGGGTGAGGGTCACATCGGTTGAACCATTGAGGCAAGCATCGACCTGATCGCGGTTGCTCTCCAGCACTGCGCTGGCCGCTGCGTCGTTGCTCCAATCAAAGGGCTTCGGATGTTGGTAGGGCTCGTCGAAGGGCATGGTGTAAAACATCTCCGCGTGCGTACCGCCAATGGGCGGCGGGAATGCCACTGAGGCGATGACGTTGAGCAAACAGCGCTGGGCTGGCGACGAACCCAGATTGCCGCCGACAAACCATGCGGTGGTCACGCGGCCATTCCGATCGACATCAATAAACGCGGTTAGATCGCCTTCGATCTCCTCAAGGACCTCTAGGGCTTCGTACTGGTAGCAATGCAATATGCGATCAGAATAACGCGTAAAAAGCTCTTCAACAATGCTGTCGTCGATTTTGCCGAGCAATCCTTCAACGGCGTGGTTGTCCTCTTGGTGCGCGGGGGGCGGCGGTCCCTGAGGCGTCGGGGACTCCACCTCGTTGCGGCGCGCTCCGCAAGACAGCAACAACGCGCAACACGCCATCGCAACAACGAAAAAACTTTTGTCTCGGTGCAACATGCTGGCCATCCTAAGTTGGGGGGTGAAACAAAGCCGCTGGGAATTAGGCGTCTTTGATGTCGGTGATTTTGGCTTTTACCTGCAGGGTTTTGCCCGCCAGCGGGGGAATCAGGCGAACCAAAACCGAGTTGGTGCGATCTTCGAGAACCGCGAATTTGACCTGCTGATTTCCCGCCATGGCCGCTTCGAACATGGAGCCGACCTTGGTGGAAACCTCGGAGGGGAGTTCGGATTTTTTGATTTCCATGGATGGCCAACTTTTGGGCTCGCCCACCGCCTGCTCTGGCGACAGCGTAAACGTGCGCTCTTCGCCCACAGACATGCCGCGCAGTTCTTCGCTAAGGCCCGGAAGGATTCCGCTTTGGCCAAAGGGAAACACCAACGGGGCGCCGCGACCGTGGGAGGATTCGATCATCTCGCCCTTGTCCGTCGTGATCGTGTACTCCAGAGTGATGATTTTGCCTTCTTCGACTTTCATATTGCTCTCCTCGAATGCAGCGCACTTCGCTGTCACTGACGTTGGGTTTTCGGATTATACAACTCTGCGCCCTTGTTGCCAAGAAGAGTACCAATGCTCCGATGTAAAGCGGTGGGGCTATTTGGCGGACGTTTTTCGACTGGTGAGGCGCAGCAGATCTCGGCGCAGGCGTTCGACACGCACGCGGTACTGTCCCGTGGGATAAAGCTGCAAGTATTCGTCGAGCATGGCTAAGGCACCGCGTCCATCGCCTTGGTGATAGCGGCCCAATGCAATGCGGTATCGCGCTTCTTCGCAGCGGGGATGCCGCGGCTTGGCGCGTATGAAGCTTAACAAATCGCGCTCGGCGTCGCTCCAGCGCTGCTCGACTTCTTGCAGCAAAACGCCGCGCCAAAGTTGTGCACGCGGTTGGCGATAGCTGCCCGGGTAAATGCGCAAAAAATCGTTGAAGCACTGTAGGGAGTTGCGGGGAACGCCTTCACGGCCATACAGCTCACAGAGCGAAAAATAGGCTGTCTCTTTGAGTTCACCGCCAAAGGGAGAGGCAATGTATGCGGTAAACGCGTTGCGCGCACGGTTGTAATCGCCGATATGATCCATGGCCAAGCGTCCCACTTCATAGCGTGAATTTTGCGCAATCTTTGTACCGGGCACCAGTGAAGCCACGCGATCAAACGTGTCGGCAGCTTTTGTATAATTGCCCGCAGCCGAATAACACTCCGCCAACAGCGACAATGCCGTTACCAGATCGTCGCCTTTCAAGTCGCGGGCCGCCTGGTGCAAGAGCTTGGCGGAATAATCGACATCGCCAGCCGAGAGTGCGGCACGGGCCCGCGCCATCAGCGAAGCGACGCTTTGTTCCATGGGTTGACGAGAGGCCGCGCGACGTGCCTTTCGCTTGGGATCGCGCGCAACAATGGGTTGATAATGCACCGCTGGATGCATGCCCACCTCGACGAGTTCGCCCACTTGTTCGTGGTGCAGCCGCGCCTCAACGGCTTCCATGCCCGGCGCGCTCAAGCGGTAGTCCAGAGGGCCATATGGCAGGCGGATGACCAGCGGCGTATACCCGGCAAAGCGATTGTCGACCTCGACTTTCACGCGCTCAGGCGACGTTGCAAACTGTACGATGCGCCCCCCAAATGCCAAGGGCGACTCGGTCTCGATGCGCGCTTCACCCGCCAAAGCTCGCGGTTCGGGCTCCAACAACACCGGGCGACCTTCGCCGGGTAACACCAGCATCTCACCGGCGCTCACCTCTATGGGATGGCTGAACGGGACCGCAATGGGCAATACCTCTACCCGGCCTTCGACGACGCCAACACGCGTAGATTGCGCGTCAAAAACCTCGACCGTAAACACGGTGCCCTTCACCCGCACGATAACGTCAGGCGTGTGCACCTCGAAGCGCTTGCCCCAAGAACCGTCGAAATCAACCGCCAGTTTTCCTTTGTTCAGGTGCACCGCGATGAATTCGGAGCTGCTGTCAACGACCGAGAGATCGGCTTGGTCGATAACAGCCAGGCGCGCGTAATGACCGACACGAAAATTGCTGCGGGCCGTGTTTTCTTGCCGGATAGACAGCGGCGACGAGAGGGAAAAACGACCATTGTCTAAGGCGTCGTCGAGATCGGAAATAACGACCGCTCCCTCCAGGCGATCGATATATCCCGTGTTGTCTACCGCAATGCCCGCAAGTGTTTCGTCCGGCGTTTCTGCAATGTCGGTGACCGCTTCGAAAGCGGGGGCCGCGATGGACGGCGCGTGAGAGGGACGCCAGGCCAACAACACGATTGCCGCGATGGCTACCGCTGCCGAAGATGCCACCAAAGCCCAGCGCAGAAAGGAGGGGCGAAACGACCAAGTCGCTCGTTGCGCTTGCTCGCGGGACACTTCATGGGCAATGGGGATTAAGCGATCATAAATGCGCTCTAACTGCGCGGTCGTCATCTCGGACACGTTGGTTTTGTGCGACTCAATGGCGCGCAATCCAGCCATTGCCTCGCGGCAGATAGCGCAACGACGCAGGTGCAGCTCGTGGCGACTGCGCTCAATGGGCCCCACATCGCGAAGGGCCGTCAAGCCAGCGCGCGCTTCTCGACACTCTTTGGGCGTGCGGCTCATGACGTGCCCTCTTTCTTTTCGGATTGCGCCGCCAAGTGCTCTAAAATTTCTTTGCGCCCTGATTGTAACCGGGAGCCGATTGTCGATACCGACGAGTTTAACAGGTTGGCGATTTCTTCGAGGGAGTAGCCTTCGTACAAATAAAGGATAAGGGTCTCTCGCTTTTTCAACGAGACCACATCCAGGGTGCGGTAGATTTCCTCTTCCGTGGAGAGCGCCACCTCAGGGTTGAGGTGTAGGGTTTTGGGCGCCGCCTGCTGGACTTCGGCCACTGCCGCGTTTAACCGGCGTTGGCGACCCCGCGAACGTATTTCTTGCCGGGCCACATTGAGGGTAATGCGGAACAACCACGTCGAGAAAGCAGACTTCCCCTGAAAGCGGCAGATGGATTGAAAGACATTGAGAAAAACCAACTGCACCAAATCGTCGACATCTTCGCCGGGTCCCATCAACAGCGACAAATGGCGGTGAACGCCGTGCACATGTCGTTCGAACAACTCGCGAAACGCCGCAGCATCGCCTTCGCGACAGCGTTCCACCAAGCGGGTCACCGGTGTCGGTTTTTCTTTTTTGGTGATCAGTTGCCCGATTCTCTCTAACACGCTGGATGTCATCTGCTCGGCTCCGGAATCGCGCTTCGACGCGGATTTCTGTTTATTAGTCGCCACAATGACACCTCTGTTACGAAAGCAGGCGCAAGAAAGGTTTATTAAACCAAATAGTTATGTGCGCATCAAATGCGTAGCTGCAAGCCCAATGAGATGATGGGAGAGACCCAATCCGTTTTGTATACGCGCGCGCCGTTGTTGCGCAACACATCGTGCACAAAGGGAACGCGGGCACCGCCCCCCAGCATCACCGACCACGACGGCGATAACCGAGCGACAAAATGCACGAACAAATCCAAGGCGGGTTGGAACGTGACGTCGACGCGGCTTTCGTGGTGGCTGTAGTTTCGGTAGAGATTGAAGCCGAGAAACATGCCCGCCCATCCGATGATCTCAAAACGTCGCAGTTCTAACAACAAGGCGCCAAAATGCAGCTCAATGGGCACCTGGCTGACCATGCCCTTCACATCCCGGCGCGAAAACTGGCCTGTACCCGTCCAGCCCATGGCCATGCTGGCCAGTATATGTTTGGAGAAACGACCGCTGACCATAAACATCGGACCGGCCATCACATCGTGAATTCCCCACAGACCGACGAGGTTGAGATACAAAGAGAGCGCCTGCAGATGAGGGTATCTGGGGGTGGCAGTCACATCGCGCAGGGATGTACCGCCGACCACTTTGGGCTCGATAATCGCGAGGCCAGCACCCAAGGCGGGCATCTCCTGGTTTTGCGAAAAATAAGGGGTTAGGGTTTCCTCAATGATCTTGCCCAAAATCCAAGCGGTGTCCCGCGGGGTGCTGCTGCGAGACATGCGGCGCACCTCGTCTTCGTCGCCAGCGGCACTGCGGTAATGCAAGGCGAGCAAAATTTCTTCCTCGGAATAAAGGCCCAAGAAAATCACCCACTGAGTGCGCTCCCCGGTGGGTTCTTCTGCCACGATGTCCAATGCCTCCTCGACGGTCTCAACCAGAGCGCTGCTAATCTGCACTCCCTGACGAGACAGGCGCAACGACAAGATGTCGGATAGCAATTTGGCCTCTTCGTCGACAGGCGCCGTATACGCCAGCAACACCTGTGTTTCGATCGCGGCGGCCACGCACACATGAGGCGCGGCTTCGGGAAAAGGCACTTCTTCAGGCGCAGTGGGTTTCTCTGCCCAAGCTGTCCACGGCATGCAGAGAACCAATAACATCATCCATTGAGCGGTAAAAAAACGCATATCCTTTACACGACGAGCGCCCGAAAGCGTTCCAAACGAATGTTCCTTTTGAAAAGCGGAACTCGTCAATAGCAAGCAGTGTATATTATGTCCCATGAATGTAACACAACCTCCCAAACCACCTGCTACGGCAATGCCGCCCACACCAGAGCGCGTTGCCCTAATCACTGGCGGCGCCATACGCATTGGCAAGGCAATTGTTCAAAAATTGTCCCAGACCCACCGCGTCGTCATTCACTATCACCGCAGCAAAAAAGAAGGGCGCGCGCTGCTGGACACCCTGCAACAAAACGGAATCACGGCCATACTGCAAGAAGCCGACCTATGCATTCCCAGCCACTGCACAGCCCTCATCGCCAACACCATCGAGGCCTTTGGCCGCCTAGACATCTTGGTCAACAATGCCGGCCTCTGGTGCGATGACAGCGCCGACCTGATGCAATTGGCGCGCATGAAGAGCCTCAACCTCGACGCCCCCCTGCGCCTCATCGACGCGGCGTTGCCCCACTTAACCACCACAAAGGGCAGCGTGGTCAACATCTCGGATGTCGCGGGCATCTCCCCATTTCGGCAGTCCGTTGCCTACTCGAAAACCCGCGCGGCCTTTTTGGCAAAAGCCCAACAGCAGGTGCTTCCCCTAGCGGCGCTTGGCATCCGCATCAATGCGATTTGCCCGGGCACCATCGCCTTTGCCCCGCACCTGGACACCGCCGCGCGACACCGCATTTTGGCGGGCATCCCCCTACAAAAAACGGGCGCCCCCGCGGAGGTGGCGGCGCTGGTCTCTTTTTTGGCCAACGCCGATTTTGTCACCGGACAAGTCATCGCCGTGGATGGTGGCCGTCTGTCCCAAATCGCCCAAAACGAACGCGATGCCGGAATTAAAAAATAGGGTCGGTATCAACGGAGTGTAGCAAACGCGCGATGAGCGCGGTCCAGCCAGTTTGGTGACTGGCCCCCATGCCCTGACCGGTATCGCCGTCGAAGTACTCGTGAAACAACACCAGATCGCGAAAGCGGACATCGTTTTGAAACGGAGCGCGAACGCCGTGAAAGGGGCGATGCCCATCCGCATTTTTGAGAAAGATGTTGGTGAGGCGGCGCGTGATCTCCTGGGCCACTTGCGCGAGGTTCATCATCTGGTTTGAACCCGAAGGGCACGCCACCTTAAGCGTGTCACCGTAGTACAAATGCAACTGTCGCAGCGCGCACACCAGCAGCGTGTTAAAGGGAAACCACACCGGCCCGCGCCAATTGGCGTTGCCGCCGAACTGCAGCACGGGAGAAGCACCTGGCGCGTATTCCACGCGGCATTCCTGTCCATCAATTTGAAATCGAAACGGGGTTCCCTGGTGCATTTTGGAGAGTGAGCGCACGCCATAGGGCGACAGGAATTCGTCTTCGCTGAGCAGGCGGCTCAAGATACGCCGCAGTTTGTCCGCGTCGACAATGGAGAGCATTGTGCGGCCCGCCACACCAGGGACGCCGTAGTCGCGGTTGATGGTGCGAAATTGCGGCAAGCGCTGCAGGGTCTCGGCGACGCGCTGTTGTAGCACCGGGTGCCGCTGCCATTGCTTCGCTTCGATGACCAAAGTGGCGCAGAGCGGTAGCAGTCCCGCCATGGAGCGAACGCGCAGTTTTTCGATGCGCCCGCCTGGACAGCGAACCACGTCATAGAAGAAACCGTCGCGCTCATCCCACATCTCGATGCCGGTGCCTTCGGGGCGGTCCATCGCCGACGCCAACCAGATGAAGTGAGAAATAAACTGCGCCGCCAAGTCAATGTAATGCGGTGCCACCTCGGCGAGTTCCAAACAGATATCGATCATGCGCTGCGCGTAGTAGGCCATCCAAACCGCTGCCGTTGATTGCTCGAGATAGCCGCCCGTGGGCAACGCGGCAGTGCCGTCGAAAATGCCGATGCCGTCTACGCTGACAAAACCACCCGCATAAATGGTTTTTCCCAGGCGGTCTTTGCGGTTCAACCACCAGGTGAAGTTGGCGTACAGACGCGAAAACATCCGCTGAAGAAAATCGGTGTCACCCTGCGCGCGCTGCGCTTTCTCGCGGCGATATAAATAGAGCGCGGCAGCGGCGTGCACCGGCGGGTGCGCATCTGAAAAATGCCATTCGTGCGCCGGGAGTTGCCCGCTGGGGTGTTGGTAGCGATCGCTGAACAGAATCTCCATCTGCGACTTGGCGTAATCGATATCGACCTCGGCCAACGCCGCCGCGTGAAAGGCGAGGTCCCAAGCGGCATAACTGGGATGCTCCCACTTGTCCGGCATGGAGAGAATGTCGTCATTGCGCATGTGGAACCAGTCCTGATTGCGCACGTGACGCTGGCTGGGTGAGAAGGGATCCGCCTCGCGCTCCGCCAGCCATTTGAACATGTCGCAGTGATAGTACTGCTTGGACCACAGGAGCCCGGCCAAGGCCTGACGGAAGACATTTTTCTCATCGTCGCCGAGCACATCGGGGGCCAGGTGCGCGTAAAACTCATCGGCTTCCAACGCGCGCTGACGAAAGATTTGTCGAAAGGTATCGCCGAACAACGAGGCTTTGTCGCCGGGCGTCGCGGTGGTGAGACGCAACTGCAACGTCGTGGATTTTCGCGCCTTAATGTGCAGCGCAAAGTGCAGCGCTGCCTTGGTACCGGTGTGGTTGGGATTGACGGTGGTGGCGTCGCCTTTGACGAGGTAATTGTTGATCCCGTCCTTCACCCAAGGCGCAAAGTTGCGCAACCCATACAGGCGTTGAATGTTGGTTTCGTTTTCGGTGAAGAGCAGCGGCACCGAGGTCTCGGCGCAGAGATAGTACTTGCCGAGCTCGTCATGTTCGGCTTCGAGAATGGTCATGCCCGCCGGATCGGTCACGCGGCGCAGCATCGGCCTCGGCGCTGTGGATGGCGCCATCGCCCACGTGTTGCGAAACCACAGCGTGGGCAGCAAGTGCAACACCGCATCGCGCCCACCGCGATTGCTCACCGTTAGGCGGATTAAAATGTCGTCGGTCGCCCCTTTGGCGTATTCGACTTGCACATCAAAATAACGCTCATCGTCGAAGACCCCGGTGTCGAGCAACTCGTATTCGGGTTCGTGGCGGGAGCGCTGGCGATTGACGCGCACCAATTCGTCGTAGGGAAACGGCGCCTGCGGGTACTTGTAGAGGTACTTCATGTACGAATGCGTCGGCGTGGCATCGAGGTAGAAATAACACTCTTTCACGTCTTCGCCGTGGTTGCCCTCGGCGTTGGTCAGCCCGAACAGGCGCTCTTTGATAATGGGATCTTTTTCGTTCCACATGGCGAGCGCAAAACAGAGGCGTTGCTTTTCATCGGAGATGCCCGCCAGGCCATCTTCACCCCAGCGATATGCGCGAGAGCGCGCGTGGTCATGCGGAAAGTAAGTCCAGGCACCGCCATCGGAGCTGGCGTCTTCTCGCACGGTCCCCCACTGCCGCTCGCTGAGATACGGCCCCCACAAGCGCCACGCCTCGGCGCCACTTCGGGTTGCTGCCAGACGTTCGTGTTCTTTCGTACGCATTGTCACCTCCGGCCACGTTTGGGTTGTGCGTCGCTTTACCGGCACCACTTTTTAATTATCACTCTTTGGGTAGCCCCGCAAAGAACTCCGGATCGGCCAGGGCCAGACAGCGCTTCAAGTCTGTCCAGCCCTCCAACGCCACCAAGGCCTCTCTGACGCATTGAAACGACGGGGAGACAAATGGCAAAAAGGACGGGTCGTTGCGCGTGCGATCTATAAAAATAAAGCGGCCACCGTCCTTGAGTTTTCGCTGCACGGAGAGCAAGAGAAATTCGCGTTTCACCTCGGCCAACGGCCACCCGCGCTGCACGGCGTAATCGCACAGCAAGCGCTGGCGCAACGCATCGTCTAGCGGCACATAAGAGTCGTGGAGCAAGGCCACCAAGTCGTAGGTGCGCGGACCGATAAAGGCATCTTGAAAATCGATGATACAGAGCGCCGACGGCGACACCGGAAGATGCGGACGCACCATGAGATTTCGCGACTGGTAATCGCGGTGCACAAACCCTTTGGGCAACTGGTCCAAGGCGTGGGCCAGCGCGTCGAAGGCCTCCTGCAAGGGTTGGCGCACAGACGGTGAGAGTGTTTTTCCCAGACGCGCCTCCAGGCCATATGTCAAATAGTGCTCCAGCTCGCTGCGCAGCAACGCGAAATCATAATGGCGCTCTGCGGCCACACACCCGCTGGGGATAGGCCACATCTGCGCATGCATGTGTGCGAGCAAGGACACCGCAGCGCGATACCAGGTCTCCCGCTCCTCGGTCGAGGCGCCTTGCCAAGCGTGATAAAACGTCACGTCGCCCAAGTCCTCGAGAAGCACCGCCCCCTGTGTCGCCGATGCATCCAAATAAATGCGGGGCACCGGCAGTCCCGCTTGCTGCAGATGGCGCTGTACGTTGACAAAGGGCAACTCCGCTGGCGCATCCGCGAGGTGTACTTCTGGGACGTCGCCAAGCCACATCAAGACAGCGCTGGCGCAGGGCGCCCCTTGCAACATCAGGCGAAAATAACGGCGCGTCGACGCTCCGTGCGGCATTTCCAATTGGCGCATCACCGCGACCTCGGAACCAAAAGCTTGTTGCACCAATGCGTGGACGTTCACGTGTGCCTCCTTGTCCAACACCGCCCAAGAAAAACGGCGTGTGGGTTGCCTGTCCCCTGCCACCTCCGGTATGAAGCCGGAGAGAACCACTTGTCACCTGCGAACGGAACTGCAGCACATGTCTCACGCCCATATCGAAACCATTTTGGCCCACCTGGGCTTGTCCGTTGCAGCGGCGCAACAACAGCGCCTCGCACAGTACGCCCGCATCGTGATCGACGCCAACGCCCGTGTCAACATCACAGGCGCGCGCGACATCGCCGGATTCATTCTCGGTCCTTTGTTCGATGCCCTCACGCTCATCCCGGTGCTCAGGGCCCACGCCACCCTCATCGACGTCGGCTCCGGCGGAGGGCTGCCCGCCCTACCCCTCGCCATCTTGCGCCCCGAAATAACGCTCACCCTCACCGAGCCCCGCACGCGACGCTTTCGCTTTTTGCAAGAAGCCGCCACCGCACTCGACCTGCCGCTCGACATTCGCGCCACACAAGACCGCGAACTGCCCGCACAATCCTGGGACGGCGCCGTGGCCCAAGCGGTGTTCCCCCCGCCCATATGGCTCAAGCGCGGCCGACGCCTCGTACGCGATGGCGGTGCCCTCTACGCGCTAACCTCCGCACCAATAGACCCCACCGCGCTGCCCCCCAAGTGCCGCATCGAGCAGCAGCAATCCTGGCAGCGCCCCGGAGATGCTACCCCGCGATACGCCACGCGCGTTGGCGTGTACGCGCATGCCGCGCCCCTCAAAGATGTTGCGGAAAATAACGGCGATTAAAACGGTGTGCCCGAAAGGTGCTCCTCGGCCATCATGACCCAGCCGCTGTTTTTGTACTCCCAATGCTGCCGAGTCACCGTGCTGTGCACCACCATTTCGGATTTCCGGTACCAGGTAAAGCGCACCGATACGACGGCTTTGTGCTGCTTATCGTCGTACACGGTCTCGAGTATCTCCGCGTCTGACACCAACAGCGTTTCGCCCCACCCTTCGTGCAATGCTTTGAAGCTATCGAGGACCTCGGGATCGACCACGGGAAAGACATCGTTGTAGCGCCCCCAACGCAGGCCTTCATTGAAATGATAGGTGGCCATTGTCAGTTTTTGACGCGGCCCCTCGGCAATGCCGCAGGCTGTCATCCCCATGCCGATAACGCATACCAGTAGGACCCCCCAACAAATGTGGCGCATGATGTTCAATCCTCGCAAACCTGCACCAACACGACGGTGCTATTGTCTTCGCCACCATGTTGATTGGCGGCATCGACGAGGGCGGCGCAGGCCTGGGGCAAGTCATTGATGTGCTCGTTGACGATGGAGCCGATTTGCTCGTCGGTGAGCATGCCGCTCAGGCCATCGGAGCACAGCAACATGATGTCGCCGACCTCCACCGGCATTGTCTGCATGTCCACCTCCACCATTTCCTGCATGCCCAAGGCGCGCGTAATGACGTTGGTGGGCAGCTCGGCGAGTTGCTCCGGAGAGAGGTCGGGGGCCGCACGCAAGTAATCGTTGATGAGAGAGTGGTCTTCGGTCATCAGCTCGATGTCGCCATCGCGCAACCGGTAGCAGCGAGAGTCGCCCACGTGTGCGATGTGCATGGCCGAATTGTCGTCGATGCTGAGAATGCCGACAACCGTGGTGCCCATGCCCGTATGCTCGCCGGGTATGACCGAATCGCTGAAGATTTTGTTGTTGGCCAGTTGAATGGCCGTCGAGAAGCGGTTTACCGAAAACGAGAGCTTTGGGTCGAACTGAAATGGCCAGGTAACATCGTCGCTCTCGGTGTCTTTAAAAAATTGTTCGATGGTATCTACCGCCATTTTGGATGCCACGTCGCCAGCGCGATGCCCACCCATGCCGTCGGCCACCACAAAGAGGTTAAATTCAGAAAAAAGACCGAAGCTGTCTTCGTTGTGATCGCGCTCAATGCCGACATCGGTTAGGCCAGCCACTTTCAAATACTTTCCCATTTCAACCCCTGGTGTGCAAATGATGGCACGGCGTGAACCGGCCGCCATGTTTGAAAGTTCGCGTCAAAAATCCAGCATGAAATTGGCGCGCAAATGTGTGCATACACTCCATTGTCACGATTGTTTGCTACGGAATGACATCTAAAAGCCATAACAAACCAAAAATAAGCCCTGCGCCGGCAAAGGCCAGCAACAAGCCCAAAATAAAGTTTTGCCGGTCATCTTCTTCGTCTTCGGCATAAAACTCTTGGGGATAAATATCGGCGGCGTTTAACTGTCCCGGCGGCAACGTGGCATCCACGCGCACCATCTCAGAGCCCTCGAGCATTTGTGACAGCGAGACGCCAGCCCCCGAGCTGTGCGCTCCCATGTTGCTGTGCCCCATGGGCCCTATCAGTCCAGACTCGCGCCAGGTGCCAGACTCCGTACGCTGCGCTCTTCGCTGGCGGTCTAAGGCCGCGAACGGGTTGAGCGGGTTGGGACCAATGGTGGTGACCACTTCGCGGTAGTGCTCGAATTTTTCTTCTTTGACAGGCGAGAAACGCCCCAGCTCTTCTTGAATGAGTTCGTCGATGATGGAGGGCTTCGGGGTCTCGACTTGTCGTTTTTTGATGATGGCGTTGACCGTACGGCGCAGGTCGAAGCTCGTCACCTTGAGCCGTTCGGAGAACAGGTAATTGGCCAAATCCTCGGCCAGGGCGTCGCAGGTGGGGTAACGCTGATCGGGGTCGACCGCCAAAGCCTTGCGGACAATGCGCTCCAGCTCGGGTTTGACGCGCGGGTTGTATTGCGATGGGGCGGGCACATCTCCGGCGCGCACCAGGTGAATGGTGGCCACATCGGTTTTGCCCAGAAAGAGGCGCTTGTTGGTGAGCAATTCCCAAAGGACAATGCCGCAGGCAAAGACGTCGGCCCGGAGATCCACCGGCTTGGCGTGCGCGGCCTCGGGCGACAGATAAGCGAATTTGCCTTTGACGACGCCGGGATCGGTGTTTTCGATTTGGCTCGTGGCCTTGGCCAGACCAAAGTCCACGATTTTGACCTCGCCCTCTTTGGACAGCAGGACGTTGGGCGGGCTGACATCGCGGTGCACAATGCCGAGATTGTCGCCGTTGGCATCGGTGAGATTGTGGGCATAAGACAAACCGCGGCACATCTCCATGACGATGTACACCGACTGTGCCACCGGCAGCAGCGCGTTTTGTTCTTTTAAAGTTTCGATGAGGTTTTTGAGGTTCGTCCCGTCGACGAACTCCATGACGATGAAGTAGGTGCCGCCCGCTTCTCCGATGTCGAACACCTGCACCACGTTGGCATGTGTCATGCGCAGGCTGAGGCGCGCCTCGTCGAGAAACATCGCGATAAACTTAGTGTTTTCAACCAGATGCGGCAGCACCCGCTTGATGGCGACATTTTTGGTGAAGCCCTCTATGCCCTCGGCAACACCGGTGAAAACCTCGGCCATGCCGCCGGCATCCAGCTTGCGGGTGATTTGGTATTTTCCGAATTGGGCTGCCAAGCTGTTGGTCCGTTCGTCGATTCACCACGGGAGCAGGTGATTCTCCCGACTATGAACGGATTCCCCAAGGGGGTCAACATTTTACCTGTACTGTTTTCAGCGGTTACCGCGCCGGTTCTTCGGGCCGTTTTTCGGGAACGCGAATGCGCAAACAGACAAAGAATCCCGCCACAGCAAAGGCCAACGCCACAAAGTGATTGAAGTGTATTTCCCGCGGTTAACCTCTGGGGGGACGTTGTCGCGTTTGAAACCAGGAGCGGTACTCTTCCATGCGCTCGCGTTGGGCATCCGGAGCGCGATAGCGGCATCCCCGTCCCTCTGCACTCGAAGCATCGGCACCCCAGCGCACCTCGGGGCAATCATTGGGGTTGTAGCCCACCTCCAGCGCTTTTTGGCGCGCCACCACATCGGCCAGCGAAATCCAGTGCGCGGCCCCGTCAGAGGTGGTGTAGGCCACCGTGCGCCGTTGCAGGTCTCGCTGCAGCAGCGCCGCCATCTCGGCCGCATCAGGTGTATCCCCCGCCGCAGACGCCCAGCGTTCGGGCAGCCCAACGATGTCATCAATGGCCAACAGGAGACGCATGTCGCGCGAAGGGCTGGCGAAGTCTTCCCAGGGGCCGGTGGTTTCGAAGATGTCGTGGCCCTCGGGCATATCGATGACGCGACCGTCCGTGCGCTCGCGGTAACGGCGACCGAGTTCCACCGCCAACACGCGCCGCTGCACTGCCTCCTCGAAGGCGTCGACCCGCCCCTGCACCACTTGGCTGGCCGGGCGCGGCATGGGCTGAATCAGGTGCTCCACAACGCGGTAAAAATCCGCCACGCTCAGCGCGTACTGCGACAAATCAAACGGTGCAAAATCGCGGTGTCTGCGCAGTTCGCGGTTTTCCAATGCCACCACGGACAAGGCCTCCTCGGGCGGGGGCGGGGACGCATCTTTGGGGCGGCGCACCAGCGGGCGAAAGCGTTTAAACCCCGCGCCGACATCTTCGGTGCGCGGATCAAACAAAAAGGAACCCGGCCAAAAACGGCGGCGGCCAATGGTGGTATCGGGCTGTCCGTCCACGGCGAGCAAGACGCCATCTGCGCCGGGCTTTTGCGGAATCCACTCAATGATCATCAGCACGTGCCCATAGGGATCGGCGTACACCGCGCCCGGGGAAAGCCAGCGGCGCTCCAAGGGAATGGGATACAAGTCGGTGGCATCTGCGGCCGGGTGGGTGCGCGTCGCGCCCGAGTGCACGGTCCAGGACACATCGACGGCGGCGAAGTGCGCAAAGGCATCGATGTCGGTGTTTTGCTGCGGTTCTCTGGGCAAAAAGGGAAACTCGTTGGCCCGGTACAAATCGCCACAGGACGGCGGCCGCCCCGGTCTTCCGCGGCTGCAGGAGCGCACCGCAAAAGGGAGCGCATTTTTCCAAGCGAAGTAGGCGCGCAGCACAAAGGGCAAGTCGGCACAATCGGGCTTCAGCGAAAGCGCGATGTCTTCATCTTGCCCGAAGTGGTTGTAAAGCAAATTGCGGGTTTCATCGCCCAGCAGATCTTGCAGATTGTTCCAGGTGCGATCGTCGTCGAGGGGGTAGTCGAACAAGTGGCGCACAAACAGCGAAAAGTAATTCTCGGTGTCCTGCTCCCACCTCAACCGGTGGCGCCAGTACGGCGCTCCCTCTGCGCGCGCGGGGAGCCTCGGCATGCCGCGCAACACGCCAAAGGGGCGGCAAGCGTACACGTGGTCGCCATCGAGCAATGCGGCCCGCCAGCGCTGGTGATGATCCGGCGTAAAGGTGGCCACCCACCCTCCGGGGATGCCGGGAAGATAGCGAGTGGTCACCGGCACCGGCGAACCGTCCGGACGCCAAATGGCGATCTCAGCGGGGCGCTCGCCGTTGTCCCCCACAGCGATGACGCGCACAGGTGCCCCCACCACGGGGCGGCGGGGAGAGACGAAGATGCGCAACGCGTTGTCGTGCTGACAAAGAGCCGGCGGTTGCGACGATGCCGGTGCCGTGCGGCGCAGCGAAAATGCGCCCGGCAGCGATGCGGGAGGACGCGCCCCAAAGACGACGATATCGGTGACGCGTTCGAGCAGCGATGTGCGCGACGAATTATGGCCCAGGGTCATGTCGGTGACCACGACCCGTTGCACGCGCCGGACCGTCTCACCCTCTCCCCCCGCACAGGGCGATGCGTACTCTCCCAGGGAATGCAACACCATGGGCGCGCCGGTTTCGCTGCGTCCCAGGTACACCATGATGTGCCCCGGAAAGTACAAGAGCACCAAACCGCTCTTCAGGGCTTCGTCGAACCATGCGGTTTTTTCGCTGGGGGTGGCGCTCGCGGTAGAGATGCGAAACGCGCCCGCCTGCACTTGCCAGCCGCTGGTGCGCGGCAGCGCTAGGCCAAAGGCGCCGAACAAATCGGCCACCAGATCGGAGCAGTCGCGCCCGCCGTTCATGCCGCCCCACCCATAGGGTGTGTCCAAGTATTGGAAGGCCGTCTCCAGAAAGGCGCGCCGCGTCAACGGGCGGTCGTCGGGCAATAACGCGTTCGGTGCGGTGGCCTCGGCGTGGAAAAAACCGTTCTCCGTCGCGAGGATGACCTCGTTGTGACGGGAGCCGCGCACCGCCTTGGCAAATTGCGGCAAGCGCACGGACGCGCCGTTGGCGCCGTTCAATGACACGGATTCGCGCGCCCACAGACGCGCTCCCCGCACGAAACTGCGCGCCCATTGCTCGGGGATGGGCGGCGACAGAGGGGCGTCCTTGGCAATCCATCCAAAGGTAAATGCCGTGCGGACCAGCCAGAGTTGTCCCGGCCATTCGGCGAGAATCTCCAGGGGTTCTTGGGGGCGCAGCACCGAGCAGGCGTTGCGGTCATAAGTTTCGTCGCTGTCTTCGGCAAAGAGCGACTCGGACAAAGGGGCGCAGCGAACCTGGATGTCAGCCAACGCAACCCGCAACACGCGAGACACCGGGACGGCCTGGGCGCTCCCCTCGCGCAAGACGCGCAACTGGTTGGCGCCAACGCGGTGTTTGTGGCGTCGCACGTAACGCCCCTGGGCAACGCGCTGCGTGAAGGCATTGAGGCGATCTGCCACCAGTGCCGACAGGTCTTGTTGCAAGGGACGCAACAGATCGGCCTGGCTGACCAAACCAGCACCGCGGCGACCCACAGCGTCGTTGTGGCGGCGCAGCTCGTCGGCGTTGAGCACCGGGGCATCGACATCGGAGAACTTCTGCCACTGCGCAATCCAGTGTTCGGGCTGAGCATGGGCTGCGGTAACGGCGGCAAAGTCTCCCTCGTGCTGCGCAAAGGGAGGACACGAGGAATCAGCGGTGTCGGAAGCAGCAGCAACGATGGCCGCAGGTGCCGTAGACGTCTTGTTGGGCTCGGAGTTGACGTGGGCGGCTTCAGGTGTCCGGGCGCAGGCTGCGAGAAACAACAGGCACAGGCATATCGGCCCCAAAGAGCGTTTGTTGAAAGCGGCAAGCAAATGGCGCATGGGATTTCTTAAATCGCGCACCAGCAAAAGTCCAGCGCCGCACCCCAATGCAAAACGCCAGCGCGGCGCCGATAATGCGCCGGTCTCTGCCATGGCGGGGCGAAACGAGTTTCGGGGCGAATGGGCTACGCCGCTTCGGACAAGGCCGTGCGCGAGACCAAGTGTTTTCGGAGCTCGCGACGCCCCCGGTGCAGGCGGGACATCACGGTGCCCAGCGGGCAGGCGAGCGAGGCCGCGGCTTCGGCATAGGAAAGACCATCGATGTCGCACAGGATAACGACGTCGCGGTATTCGTCGCGCAGGTTGTTCATGGCGTGCAAAACCGTGTCGGAAAACCCGATGTCCGGCACAACGCCCCCGTCACGGGCGCGGGTCTGCAGGACGGCTTGGCTCATCGACAACACGGGAAGCGCGTCGTTTTTTTCGGTCTCCAAAATGCGGTATTCCAAATTTTTGCGGCGCAAAATGCTGATGTGACGGTTTTTCATAATGCGGGTCAACCAGGCGCGCATGTTGACGTTTTCTTTATAGCTATCCCGGAAGCGCAGGGCCAACAGCATAGTGTCTTGTAACAAATCATCGGCCGCATCGGCATCCCGGGCGATCCAACCGGCGACGCGGCGCATGGTCGGGATCTCCGCTTGCAGCAATTGCTCAAATGAAAACAACGCGGCGGTGCTGGGTATGGCGGTGGCGCTGGATATGGCGATGGTGCTTGGCATAACAACCTCTTTGGCAAACTCCCAATAGAGCGGGCATGTGGAACCACCTATATATTTGCAACGGTTATGCCAACTTTTAAAACAAACGACTCTAAGTGAAAAAAATGACGTGACAAAAATGACTCTAAGTGACTAAAATACGACTAAAATACAAATAAAAACAACTACTTAGAAGTTCCCTTGATTTTCTCAACCATCTGATTTTCTCAAACAATGCACAGCGGATAACGCAGAAACGATGCGGATTCCATCGAAACGCCATACAGAACCATTGCATCAATCTGTTTTTAACAAAACAAAATCTACAATTCACATACTTGTGCATAAACGACACCTCCTGCCCAGCGCGGAAAATCGCAACAAAGAAAAACGGTCACTAGGAACCGGATGCGGTCCGGAGGGAACAACTTGCGAACGTGTCGCCGAAAAGTAGGTGGGTCAAACGAGCGGATGTGTGGGTGAAAAACGCTGAGGATGCGCCTTTATCACCCGTTGATGCGAATAAAAATTCCCACAGCGATGATGAACAAAATGGGTATCCAAATCAGCAAGTGCCCCTTCCATCCCAGCTTGGAGGAAAATTCTTCTTGTTCGTCTTGCTCCGGTTTGACAGGCTGCGCACCCTTCGCGGGTGATTTGCTTTTCTTCGTCATGGCAGACTTCCTTCTGTGCGATGCGTCGGCACTGCGGCACACCGCTCTCAATGACGGCAGCGCGCCCATGAGCATCTAGGCTACCGTCGAAAATGTTGTGTTTTGATTAACGGAGTGTGGGCAAAAAAGCGGGCGGTCCGCGCGGCGACCACGACACCAAGTGAATGCAGCAGTGGGGTGCGATTCGGCGGCCATGGATGTGACCCAATCTCTGGGCGGCACATGACAGCGCAAACAGTGCACCGAGCACGACAAACAAAATCGAAATACACAGCGCGCTTCCCGCCAGTGGGGTTTCGCCACTGCGAAAGCTTTGGCTCTCTGCCACGCGCGGTGGTGTGGCGAGCAACGGACGGCTATTCAATTCGTGGATGCTGCGCCGATGCGCAAGGGCGTCGCACAGCGCGGTTCCGGTGTGGCAAATAGCCCCAAGCGCGCTACACAGCATGAGCAGCGCGGCCACTGCCGAAAGTGTTTTTTGCTGCTGATTTGCCCATCGACGCATGGAGATGAGCCTAACACGTCACCCGCACGACACGCACCAAGACAATGTCTTACTTTGCAAAAACGCCGCATTGAAAACACTTTTTTTTATTTGTGAAAGCTGACAAGGTTTCGATCGCGTTTACGAGCTTGCAACCACAATTGAAAGGAACACATCATGATGAAACACGCGCGCTTATGGTTGATTACGGTAGCACTCTGTATAGGGATCGCCTCTTGCGGAAACGACGGTAGCAACGGAGACGACGGAAACAACGGCAGCTCTTGCACAGTAAGCGAAGCAGCGGACGGCACCCTGCGACTCGTCTGCGAGGACGGCACCGAGGCCATCCTCCCCACACAACCCGGCGACAAAACGCCAGCCGATCCCGACGGCACCCCTTCCACCCTCATCGCTATCTCCGACTTGCCCGAAGGCGACACGTCCTGCCCCTTCGGCGGTGTGCGCATCGACATGGGCGCAGATGCCAACAACAATGGCGTGCTCGATAAAGATGAAATCGACGCCGAGCGCGCGCACTACCTCTGCCATAGTGCGGAATTTTGCGCCGGAATCTTCAGCGCCAACGACCTCGACACCTTGCAGTCGTGCCACACCATCTTCGGCGTATTGGAGATTGCCAACAGCGATTTGCAAACACTTTCGCTGCCCAAGCTCACCCAAATACTCGGCACCGGATTGGCCATTTTCGACAACCCAGCCCTCACCGACATTCAATTTCCAAAACTCACAAAAAGCGCAGAAATCTACATCAACGCAAACGATGCCCTGGAGACCCTAAGTTTTCCAGAATTCGAAGCCCTGGAAGGCATGGGATATAGCCGGGGCGATCTAAATATCTCCCAAAATCCCGCCCTCACCGACGTGCAATTTCCCAAACTGTCACGCACCTCGGGAGACATTCTTGTCACCGAAAACGACGCGCTGGAAATGCTGAGTTTTCCCGAACTCGAAGCCCTGGAGAGCATGGGATACAGCCGTAACGACCTAAACATCTCCCAAAATCCCGCCCTCACCGACGTGCAATTTCCCAAATTGTCACGCACCTTGGGAGACATCTATGTTGGCGGCAACAACGCACTGGAAACCCTGACTTTTCCAGAACTCGAAACCCTGGAGAACATAGGATATTACAGCGATGGTCTGAATGTTCGCAACAACCCCGCCCTCACCGACGTGCAATTTCCCAAACTGTCACGCACCTCGGTAAACATCAATGTTGCCAACAACGACGCGCTGGAAACCCTGAGTTTTCCAGAACTCGAAGTCCTGGAGGGCTTGGGATATTCCAGTGATGGCCTGAATGTTTACAACAACCCCGCCCTCACCGACGTGCAATTTCCCAAACTGACACAAGGCGCCCGCATCCACTTTTCCCAAAACGATGCGCTGGAGACCTTGAGCTTTCCAGAGCTCGAAATCCTGGAGAACATGAGTTACATCTCCAGGGGTGCGTTGCAAATCGTCGACCATCTCGCCCTGGCGCACATCGCAGCGCCCAAGCTCACCCAGGTTGATGCCTGGGATTGCAGCCGCAACGAGAGCCTGGCGTCCTTTAACTTTGCGAGCATGTCCGGGGTGTACGGCAACTTCACCATGGTGAACAATCCCAATCTGCCCCAGAGCGACATCGATGACCTCGTGACCCAAATCGAAGACAGGGACGGCATCTCTGGCTCCACCTCCGCCAGCTCCGGCAACAAGCCCTAAAACATCACCCGCATCAATCCGCACAAGGCGTGTACGGCGCATCTACGTAGGCGCGCCCCAAGGGCGTCAATTCGCCATCCGCAGCCAGCAGATCCACGTTCACCATGTTGTCGGCCCTCCCGGCAAACCAGGCGTAACGCGCAATGCGCGGCTCGTTCTCCAGATAGGCCACGGCGTCCACCAAGAATGCCCGCTGCTCTTCGGGTGACGGATGCCCCGAGCAGGCAAACTCAGTGAGCCACAGTGGGTGGGAGAACGCGGCTTTGTACGCCTCTACGTGGTTGATCAACCACTGGGCGCGGTTGTGCTGCAGACCGGAGCTGTCCGCGTCACACGCCACGTAAATGTGCATGGCGATGGCGTCCACCCGGCACCCGGGACAGGCAGCAAAAAATTCGTTTAAATAGTTGATGGGATCTGTGTCGTGGCACCCGCCGCCGCAAAAATTAACCGCCGGAGACACCAGGAACAAACCCCGCTCATCGGCCAGCGCCGAGAGCTCGGGCCACATGGCCGCCGCATCCGCTGCCGAAAGATTTGCCTGTTCGTAAAAGTTGGGTTCGTTGAAGCCCAGGATGACTTTTGCATCGCTGGGCATGCCGTTGGACACCGCAGAGATGCTGTAATTGGCGCCCCAGCGCATCGGCACAAATTCAATATCAAATGCGCGCCACGCATCGCCGAGCTCGCTGTCCGGTGCGAAGTACCAATTGTACCACCAGCTCACGCCGGGAACGAGCGCCGCCATATCCGCCGCGCTGTGATGCCCGTAAGCGACGCCGCGCTTGCACGACTTGCGCAGGCCTTCATCAACGACAGTGTCGTCGTCCGTGGGAGCATTGCCATCGCTGTCCGTGGCGGTGTTGCCAACATCAGTAGAGACACCCCCCGTGCTGTCCGTGGCGGAGCTGCCGTCATCCGTGAGGGCATTGCCATCGCTGCTCGTGGCGGTGTTGCCATCATCAGTAGAGACAACCCCCGTGCTGTCCGTGGCGGAGCTGCCGTCATCCGTGAGGGCATTGCCATCGCTGCTCGTGGCGGTGTTGCTACAGGCGATTCCCAGCGCTACCGCGCAAGCCAACCACCACCGTATCCATAAACTCGTTATCGTTAATGCACGCATCGCATTGCACCTCCATGAACAACAAAGGCCTTGAGACACCCACTCATCGATTGGGACAACCGCCAATATGTTACGTGTTTTCCGCAAATGGGGCGCAACAATGTTTTGCATCATTGCGGCAATGCCAGCGTCGCTACATGATAGAATCACACTTCACAGACCAAACAGGAGGGGAGCTATGAGGGTACCGCTATTCATTAGTGCCTTGTTGGGCGCTTGGTTGCTGCTGCCGTTTTCGGCACTGGCCGCCGAGTTTCACGTGTCATCCGTCATTGGCAACGACGAGAACCACGGCACACCAGAGGCCCCGCTGCAAAGCATCGAGAAGGCGTTAAAGCTGGCCAAGGTGGGCGACACCATCCGCGTGGCCCAAGGCACATACGCAGAGCAGGGCTGCATCGAAGTGCCGTTTCCCGTCACGCTGCTAGGTGGCTACGACAGCGATTTTCAAACGCGCGATATCCGCAAATTTCGCACGCTGCTACAACCCACCAACGACACCGCCAAGACCGCCCGCAAGCCTTTAATGACGCTGAAAAAGAGCGCGCCCGGCCAGCACTTCACAGTGGATGGTTTCATCTTCGACATGGGCCTGCGCAACTCGTACAGCGATGCCCCAGAGTCCGGCGACACCCCCACCGGCGCGTTGCTCTTGCCGCCGGCCTTCAACAAAAAGAACGACAAGAACCCCACCGTCACCGCGCAGTGCCTGTTCATTGAAAACCCTGCTTCCCCCGGCGATGTCACGGTGCAAAACAACCTGTTTGCCAACTGCGCGCAGTTCGGCATCCAGGGCGGGCACAAGCAGGGTACGTTTCGCGTGCGCAACAATGTGTTTGTCGCCAACCGCATGGCCGCCATCGAGATATTCGGCACCGGCGGCAAAAAAGGGCCCAAGGGCCCCATCTCCAGCGACGGCGAAGTGGAGATTGCCTACAACACCATCGCCTTCACCTTTGGCCGCTTGGCCGACATGAAGGACATGGGCTTTGGCATCCGCGTCATGACCATGCTGCAGTACCACATCCACCACAACATCATCGCCTTTGGCACGCTGACGGGCCTCGATCACACGCGCTTCAACCCCGGCGACTGGATACGCATTGAGAAAAACGCCGTCTTTGGCCACCGCGAAGGCGACCTATTGTTTGCCGAGGCGGGCAACGTGGAGATGGCGCGCATTGCCACCACCGGTTTCAAAAACTTGGAGTTGGCCGCCAGCCAAGGCAACAGCAGCGCCAAGATCGTGCTGCCGGTGTCTGTCACCTATTTGCAGGCGTTTTTGGGAGCGACCTTTCGCGACTCGGCAGACATGGTGTCGGGCTCCGATGCCAACACCGTGCGCCGCACCTACCAACTGCCCCAAGTAAACGAGCCCACCCCCGCGCCCCACCTCTACGGCAACCGCTACACCATCGACGACGCGTTGCGTCTGTTTGGCGCGCACAAGAGCGTCGGCGCCAAGGCCCCCAAGTAAGCTACGCGCTTTTTGTTCTCGTTGGCAGCGCCGCTGCGAACACCGGAGTGCCTAAGAGGAGAATGTAATGATGCAGAGAATTAGATGAAGATGTTGTAGCCCGCCTGATCGGCTTTGGCGAGGTAGGCCGCCACACCGCCGTATTCGATGCCGTCGATGAGCTCTTCTTTTTTGATGCCCATAATGTCCATAGACATCGTGCAAGCGATGAAGCGCACGCCATTTTTTTGCGCCTCGGCCATGAGCTCGGGCAGGGACATGACGTTTTTCTTCTTCATCTCTTTTTGCATGAGGGAGGTGCCCATGCCGCCCATGTTCATCTTGGAGAGCACGACCTTTTTGTTACCGCGGGGCATCATGTTGCCAAACATGCGCTCCATGAAGGTTTTGGAGACCTTGACCGCGCGGTCTTTGCGCAGCAGGTTGAGCCCCCAAAAGGTGAAGAAAATCGTGACCTGGCTGCCCATGGCCGCGGCACCGTTGGCGATGATAAAGCTCGCCATGGCGCGATCAAAATCGTTGGAAAAGAGCACCATTGTTTTTTGGTCGCTGCTCCCGCCAAAGCCCGCCGCGAGCGCGACGTTGGGCTCGGTGGGCAGGGGGCAGGCCTCGTGCAACATGCCCTTGCGGACGACGGCCGTGAAGAGTCCCTTCTCGTGGGTCAGGTGCGTCAGGGTGTTGCCGGTCCGCGCGCACCAGGCCGGGACGTCCATGGAAAAGCCCGAGTCCGTGGCTTGAATTTCGAGAGACTCGCCGTCGCGCAGCGTGTCCATGCCCTGCTTGAGCTGCATGATGGGCCCCGGACACTGCAGTCCGCGCGCGTCGATGCTGAGGCGTTTTGCGGGGAGCGCACCCTCGGTGGAGGAGCAGCTCGCCACGGTGAGCGGATCGAGGTAGGCGCTGTCGTAATCGTCGGAGGTGACGAGCTTGTACGTCTTGTAGCCCCCGCTCAAGTTGCGCGTGCGAAAGCCCATTTGGCGCAGCATGGAGACCGCGATGTGTCCGCGCAGCCCCACCTGACAATAAATGATGATCTCTTTGTTTTTATCGAGCTCCTTGGGGGCGCGCTGCCGCAGGCTGTCCACGGGGATGAGGACGGCGTTTTCGATCATGCCTTGTTCGGCCTCGGCTTCGGTGCGCACATCGAGGAGCACCTGTTTGCTGAGGTCGAGCCCGGCGATGTCCTCGGCATAGATGATGGGTGTGCGGCCTTCTAAGATGTTTTGGGCCACAAAACCCGCCATGTTGACTGGATCTTTGGCGCTGCCATAGGGCGGCGCGTAGGCGAGCTCGAGCTCGGTCAACTCGTCGACGGTAAAGCCGTGGCGCACCGCTGTGGCCAGCACGTCGATGCGCTTGTCCACGCCGCTGGAGCCGACGATTTGCGCGCCCAGCACTTTTTTGCTGTCGGGCGAAAAGAGCAGCTTGAGGGACATGAGGTAGGCGCCCGGGTAGTAACCCGCGTGGCTCAGCGAGTGCGTGTACGACTTGATGAAGGGGATGCCGTCGCGCTTGGCGTTTTTTTCGTTGAGACCCGTCACCGCCACGGTGAGATCGAATATCTTGCACACCGCCGTGCCCTGGGTGCTGCGATAGGCCGCGTCGCGACCGGCCACCACATCGGCAGCGATGCGTCCCTGGCGATTGGCCGGACCGGCCAGTGGCACCATCACCGGCTTGCCCGTGGCGAAGTCGACCACTTCGATGGCGTCGCCCACCGCGTAAACATCGGGCAGGTTGGTGCGCATCTGCGGGTCGACGACGATGCCGCCGCGCGCGTTGCGACGGATGCCCGACGAGGCGAGAAACTCCGTGTCGGGTTTGACGCCAATGGCCAAGATGGCCATCTCCGAGTTGAGCACAGTGCCGTCGTCGAGCTGTGTTTCCAGCACTGAGCCGCGATCGACAAAAGCGCGCACACCCGTGTTGAGGATGAGGCGGACGCCGTTGAGGGCCAAGTGCTGGTGAAGGATGTGGGCCATCTCCATGTCTGCGGAGAGGAAGACTTGTTCGGCGAGTTCGACCAGGGCCACTTCTAAGCCGCGGTGCCGCAGGTTCTCGGCCATCTCAAGCCCGATGAAGCCCCCACCGATCACCACGGCGCGCCGGGCGGTGCCGTCGTCGACTTGCTTTTTGATGACGTCCATGTCGGGCAGCGTGCGCAGGGTTAGCACCTTGTCGGAATCGATGCCCGGTAGGTTGGGGCGGATGGGAGAGGCGCCCGGCGACAGCAACAGAATATCGTAGTTCTCCTCGTAGGTGCGATCGCCGCTTTGCACCGTCAGCACTTTGCGCTTGGGGTCCAGCGCGCGCACTTCGGAGTTGAGCCGGACGTCGACGTTAAAACGAGAGCGGAAGCCCTCGGGGGTTTGCACGATGAGCTTGTCGCGCTCCGCGATGGTTTCGCCAATGTGGTAGGGCAGCCCGCAGTTGGCAAATGAAACATAGTTGCCCTTTTCGAACATGATGATGTTGGCGTCTTCATCGAGGCGGCGCATACGCGCGGCAAAACTCGCCCCGCCGGCAACACCGCCGACCACCAGTATTTTCTTTCCTGTCTTTTGTCCCACGTGGCACTCCTGTCGCAATACGACGCCTCTTCGGCGCAAAGGGGATGGGGGGTTGTGCAATCGCGCACACAAATCGCGCACGCGATCACAAGTATGAGTAATCACCTGTGACCAAGAGTCAATTCAGACCGGGTTGGTGTCGCCAGAAAAAGCGAATTGTGTGAGGGGATGCGCTATTGCAACAGGGCCAAAATAACGCCAGCGGCTACGGCCGAGCCGATAACGCCCGAGACGTTGGAACCCATGGCGTGCATGAGCAAGAAGTTTTGCGGGTTGGACTCGAGGCCGACCTTGTTGACCACGCGCGCGGCCATGGGCACCGCAGAGACGCCCGCAGCGCCGATGAGCGGGTTGATGGGGCGCTTCGACAGCAGGTTCATGAGCTTGGCGAGCAAGACACCCGAGGCGGTGCCGAAGGAGAACGCGAGGAAACCCAAAAAGAGAATGCCCAAGGTTTCGGCGGACAGGAATTGCGCAGCCGAGAGCTTGGAGCCAACGGCGAGTCCCAAAAAGATGGTGACGATGTTGATGAGCTCATTTTGCAGCGTTTGGTTGAGTCGCTCAACCACGCCAGCCTCGCGCACCAAGTTGCCGAACATCAGCGCACCGATGAGGGGCGTGGCGTCGGGCAGCAACAGAATACACAAAAACAAAACGATGAGCGGGAACAAGACTTTCTCGAGTTTGCTCACGGGGCGGAGCTGCTCCATTTTGATGGTGCGCTCTTTTTGGGTGGTGAGGGCGCGCATAATGGGCGGCTGAATAATGGGCACCAGAGCCATGTAGGAGTAGGCCGCTACCGCGATGGACCCCAGCAGTCGCGGCGACAATCGGCTCGCCACAAAGATCGACGTGGGGCCGTCGGCACCGCCAATGATGCCGATGGAGGCCGCATCCTGCAGTGAAAACGAAATGGCGTCGCCAGTGTTGGCGGAGAGGGCCACAGCGCCCAGAATGGTGGCGAAGATACCGAACTGCGCCGCGCCGCCGAGCAGAGCGGTTTTCGGGTTGGCGATGAGGGGACCGAAGTCGGTCATGGCCCCCACACCCATGAAGATGATGAGCGGGAACAGACCGTTTTCGATACCCATGCTGTAAATGATGTACAAAAAGCCGTCGACTTGTCCTTCGATGGCTGCAGCCTGGGCAATATCGGCGAGAGGGATGTTGGCCAAGATGCCACCGAAACCAATGGGGAGCAGCAGCAGGGGCTCAAAGTCTTTGGCGATGGCCAAATAGATAAGCAGGAGGCCCACGAAGAGCATCACCGCCTGTCCGGCTGCATCGGGCAGCAAGGGTTTGCGATTTTTGTTCGACTCGTCCATCTCCAGTTGCTTTTGATGCGCGATGGCTTGGCGACGTTCGAGTTCTTTGTCTTCGGCGGCGCGCTTCTGAGCGATTTCATCGTCGGTCATGCCGAACTCTGCAAAGCCCGAAATAAACGAGTGCAGCCCCGTGGCCGCAATAAGGCTGTCCACCAGGCTCGCTTGGGCTTCGCCATTTTCGTCCACGGCAGCGGACGTGACCTGGGGTTTGGCCGTGCCCATGGCAAACATGGCGGCGAGAATGACAGCAAATGTGATCCACCACGATCGGTTGATGCGGGAGGATGGCTTAATATTTTTAAACAACACCTGCTCCTCCTTTAGTTCAACTGAACCAGCAATTGACCTGCGGTGATCTGATCGCCCTTGTTCACGGCGATGCGGGTGACGCGACCAGCGGACGGGCTCTTGACTTCGATTTCCATTTTCATGGCTTCGATCACCAGCAGCACGTCGTCTTGGGCCACTTGATCGCCTTCGCTGGCCACCAGCCTGAACACCGAACCCGGCATGGGGGCGTTGACCGCCTCGGTGGCGCCACCTGCGGCAGCCGGTGCAGCAGCAGCCGGTGCAGCAGCAGCCGGTGCAGCAGCAGCGGCTTCGGAGATGCCATCGGCCACGCTGATGTCGTAAGAAGCGCCGTTGACCGTGGCCTTGCCGCCGTTGAGCTGGACAGCAAATGTTTGGCCGTTGACCGTGACGGTGTATCCGCCACTGCCACCGCCAGCGGCCGGCGCGGCTTGTTGCGGTACGTTTTTGCGGATGCCGAGCTTGGCATTGCCCAGCAGAAAATCGATGCCCTTCTCTTCGCAGCAAGCGGCGATAAACACGTTTTCGTCGTTGATGGCGATGCCCTCTTTTTTGAGGCGGGCTTCCCAGACCTTGAGGCCTTTCTTGGGATCGGCGTCATCGATTTCGCGAGACGTTTTGGTGGTGGGTTCGAGCTTGAGTTGCTCCGAGGCAATTTTGATGATCTCGGGATCGGCGGGCACCGGGGTGCGACCAAAATAGCCGAGCACCATTTTGCCGTAACCGTCGGCAATTTTCTTCCAGGGCCCGAACATAACGTTGTTGAAGGCTTGCTGGAAGTAGAACTGGGACACCGGGGTTACCGAAGTGCCAAAACCACCGCGGCGCACCACCTCGCTCATAGCGACGATAACGTCGTTGTAGCGATCCATGATGCCGTTGTCGCGCATCATTTGGGTGTTGGCAGTGAGGGCGCCGCCGGGCATGGGGCTCCACGGAATGAGGGGCTCGACCATGGTGGCTTCGGGGGGCAGAAAATAATCAGCCATGCACTCTTTGAAGATTTTTTCGGCTTCCATCACTTTGTCGATGTCGATGCCGAGATCGTATTCGGTGCCGCGCAGGGCGTGCCACATGGTGGAGATGTCGGGCTGGCAGGTACCGCCCGATGCCGGAGCCATGGAGAGGTCGATGGCATCGGCGCCGGCGTCCAGGGCCATCTTGTAGGCCAAGACGCTGACACCTGCGGTTTCGTGGGTGTGGTAGTCCAGCATGACGTCTGCGGGCAGCAGTTTGCGGGCGCGCTTAATGGTTTCATACACCTTAGAAGGCACCGCGGTTCCCGAGGCGTCTTTGAAACAAACCGAATCAAACGGAATGCCGGCATCCAAGATTTCGCGCAGGATTTTTTCGTAGAACGCCGCGTCGTGGGCGCCGGTGCAGCCGGGGGGCAGCTCCATGAGGGTGATGGCCACCTGGTGCTTGAGGCCCGCATCGTGGATGCACTGACCGCTGTAGATCAAGTTGTTGACATCGTTGAGGGCGTCGAAGTTGCGGATGGTGGTGACGCCGTGCTTTTTGAAGAGCTCGGCGTGGGCCTTGATGACGTCGGAGGGCTGCGAGGTGAGGCCGACCACGTTGACGCCGCGGGCCAAGGTTTGCAGGTTTACGTCCTTGCCAACGGCTTCGCGGATTTTGTCCATCGACACAAAGGCATCTTGGTTGCTGTAAAAGTACTGCGACTGGAACATTGCACCGCCACCGGTTTCAAACCAGTTGATGCCAGCAGCCACGGCCGCTTGGATGGCGGGCAGGTAGTCTTCGACGAGGACGCGGGCACCGTAAACCGATTGAAATCCATCGCGGAAAGCGGTGCACATGAATTTGATGGGTTTTTTCTTAAGCATGGTGGTCACAGGATGTTTCCTTTCATTTTTCGGTCATTTTCGAGACTGCGCGTTGGCAGCGGCGACGGCGACGGCCACCAGGGCCAATTCATTGGCACCGGCAGCGGAGATACCGCCTCCAGCGGGTTTTAGGGCTTCGGGTTTTTCAAATTTTCGAATGACGGCTGCCGCACCGTACATGGTGAACACCATGAGAACGAGGAATGCGAACACCACACCCATGCCGACGGCCATCAGTTCCAGAGCTTGCGACATTTTGCGGTTCTCCTTACATTAGGGCCAGACATTGTACTTCTGGCGATATTTGCTGAATTTGCGAAAGAATTTCGGCTCTTTGGCAACGAGACCCTAGCTTTGCTTGTGGGTTTCCACAATGAACAAATTGTTTTCACATGATGCAAAAAAACTATCACAAACGCGTGTTTTGCCGAATCATCTTGCATGCCGTTGGTGGAGGCACCAATATATGATCATACCTTTGATTAGAAATCGACATTACAGGAGGCTCTCAATGAAAAGTTTGGCGCGCATTACATGGCTCACCCTGTTGCTGATCGCATTTGGCAACATAGCGTGTAACGATGAAGGTACCTCTCGGGTACCCGCTTCCAACAACAACAACGGCGATGATAGCGATGTGGGGACCAACACCGATCCGGGGAGAAGCTCTGACACTTTCCCCCAAAACACCGATTTTCCGCCAATCGACACAACCCCGGTGAACACCGGCGACCCTAACCCGGTAAACACCGACGACACAAACCCGCAGAACACCGACGACACAAACCCGCAGAACACCGACGACACAAACCCGCAGAACACCGACGACACAAACCCGCAGAACACCGACGACACAAACCCACCCACCGGCGACTGCAACGACAACAACTCCACCGTCATTTCCACGGAGGACTGGACGGACATCCCCACATCGGGCTTAGCCTGCTTCAAGCTCGTGCCCAACGACGGCTGGGCTTATGACGACGTGCGGGTAAAGGTGGAAAACAACAACAACGTTCCCGTGGCGGGACAGGCCGCGGTCGTGGGCAAGAGCGGCTACACCCTCGCCCACGATTTCACCGCGGGCAGCGAGCTGACCAAAACCTTTTTGCTGGGCCGCTCCAACGCCAACAGCGCCGCGCCTTACTACATCAAGATCACCGGCAGCCCTGAAAAACAACGAATTGCCTGGGAATACGCCAGCACCCCTGATCCCGACACCGACACAACACCTGAGGACACAGATCCGGTGACCGGCGACTGCAATGACAGCAACTCCACCCCGCTTCCCGCAGTGAATTGGTTTGACATCCCCACCTCGGGCTTGGCGTGCTTCAAGATCGTGCCCAACGACAACTGGGCCTACCCCGACGTGCTGGTAAAGGTGGAAAACAACAGTGGCGTTCCCGTGGCGGGGCAGGCCGAGGTCGTGGGCAAGAGCGGCTACACCCTCTCCCACGATTTCACCCCGGGAAGCGAAGTGCTCAAAACCTTCTTGCTAGGCCGCTCCAATGCCAACAGCGCCGCGCCGTACTACATCAAGATCACCGGCAGCACTGAAGGGCAAAGAATTGCCTGGGAATACGTGCCCGCCAATCCATGACCCCCCTCCCATGCCCCCCATGATCATCCGCTCCTTCCGCGTTGATGTGGACCAAATCGGTTACGTGCGCTGGTGCGTTGAAGCCTATGACGGCATCGCCAACGCCAGCACGCGTGCCGGTACCCCGGACATCATCGACATGACCATCGCCCCAGACTTCCTTGCGGACGCCGAAGCCCTCATCGACGCCCTGGCCGACGAAATCGGCGCGGTGCGGGTGCCGCCGCCTGCGGTGCCACCCCTGGCCGCTGCGCGACGTGGCTGACACGCTGCTCCATCTCGCGCTGGCGCGCCACCTGCTCGACGACCCGCGCCTGCACCCGGCGCTGCGCACCCTCTTGCGACGCTGCGACGATGCCTATCGGTTGGGGTCCGTGCTCATCGATCTGCCCTACTACCACGGCCTTGGCGCCAACGCCCTGCGCACCCTGCAACGCCAACCGGTGCAGTACCATCCCCTGGGGAATCGCCTGCACGACGGCGGTGCCCACGCGCGCCATCTGCACGCCACCGCACGCGCCCAAACAGACGCTGAACGCGCCCTGGTGCTCGGCATGTGGACCCACTACGCCGCCGACGCCGTCTTTCACGCCTTCGTGGAGCGCCGTCTCGCCGAGCTGCAGGCCCAGGGTATCCGCGAGACGCACCGCAACCTGGAGGGGGCGTTGGGCTTGCACTGCCAGTGGGCTCACTTCGGCCACAGCGGCGAGGGACATCCCTCCACCGCGCACCTGATGCGCATCCCCCTGCCGCGCGGCGTCCGGCGTTTTGCCGAATCCACACTCAACGGCGCCACCAGCGATGGCGCCAGCGATGACAGCCGCTCCCCGCAGCCACCCGCCATCGACGATTGGCTGGGCGCGCTCTACTTGTACGGCGTCCTGCACAGCCGCCGCTTTCCCTGGGTGCGTTGGCTACCCGAAGACGACCCCGCGCTGCTGGAAAGCGCCCTGTCGCTCTTCGATCGCGTCACCACCGACGCCCTGCGCTACATGCACGGCGCCCACCAATGCATGACCGGACAACTGCCGCCAGGCGAACTGGCCGCGCTCATTCCACGGGTCTCGCTGCAGGACGGCACCCCGGCGTAGCGCGAACGCGCGCCTCTTCCATCGCGCAAAGCCGCACAAAACCGCACAAAACCGCGCAGAACTTGACCCGGCGCCCCTTCCGCTTTTATGCCACTGTCATGGATTTCTTTGCCGACATCATCCTGGGCGTCATTCAAGGCTTAACGGAGTTTTTGCCGGTCTCGTCATCGGGCCACCTGGCGGCGGGGCAGTTGCTCATGCAGCGCCTGGGCACCGGGATATCGCTGGCCGCGGATTCCATGATGTTCGAAGTGCTGCTGCACTTGGCCACCCTCTTGGCGGTGATCATTTTTTATCGCCGCGAAGCCCTGGCCGCCCTACTCTCGCTGCCCCGCATATTCCGCGCACTGCCAGCGGGCACCCTGCGCCAATGCATCGACGACGATGAAGACGCGCGACGCCTGCTGGCCATCGCAGTGGCCACGGTGCCCACCGCCATCCTCGGACTGCTGCTGCGCCACTGGGCCGGGGCCGCCGGACAACACGCCGCCGCCCTGGGCGGGCTCTTTCTTCTGTGCGCTGCGATGCTCGCTGCCACGCGCTTCGCCCCCACCGGCACGCGCGCGCTAACGATGAAAGCCGCGCTGCTCATCGGCATCGTGCAGGGCTTGGCGGTCTTTCCGGGCATCTCTCGTTCTGGCGCCACCATCGCCTGCGCACTGGCGTTGGGCATCCCCCGCGAAGAAGCCGCGCGCTTCTCCTTCTTGCTCTCCATCCCCGCGATCTTGGGCGCGGCCGTGCTCGAGGTACAACCCGCGGCCCTCTTGGAAATGCCCTCGTTGGCGCCGCTGCTCCTGGGCACCTTGGCTGCGTTCCTCGTCGGGCTCGCCGCGCTGCGCCTGCTGGTCTACATCGTTCGCCGCGGACACCTGTGGTCCTTTGCGCCCTACGTGGCCTTGGTGGGCCTGGCCTGCGTTGTCTTTCTGTGACGCGCTGGTAGAGTGAAGCCCGCGCCGCACCGCCACACGCGTTGGGCGCCCCATGCAACAGAGAAAGGAGTTGCCGTGCACCAAGTTTTTGCCGTCATTATGGCCGGAGGCGTGGGTGCGCGTTTTTGGCCCGCCAGCCGCACGCGCCGTCCCAAGCAATTGCTCGACATCACTGGCTCGGGCGAAACAATGATCGCCGCCACGGTGGCGCGCCTGCCCGCCGACCTGCCTCCGGAGCGGGTGTTGGTCATCACCTCGGAGGCCATTCGCGACGCGGTGTTCGCCGAGCTCCCCCGCGTACCGCCCCAAAACATCATCGCCGAACCCGCCGGTCGCAACACCGCTCCCTGCATCGGACTGGCCGCCATGCACGTGCGCCGCACCCACCCCGAGGCCGTGATGGCCGTCATGCCCGCCGACCACCTCATCGCCGATGTTCCGGCCTTTCGGGCGGCCTTTGACACCGGCGTCCGCGCCGCTGCCGCGGGGCGCCTCGTTACCTTTGGCATTCGCCCCACGTCGCCGGAGACGGGCTTTGGCTACATCGAACTCAACGACGAGTCCGAAGAAGGCGTGTGCGATGTGCGCCGCTTTGTCGAAAAGCCTTCGCGCGAAGTGGCACAGCAATACCTAGAGAGCGGCAACTTCGTCTGGAATTCGGGCATGTTCTTTTTTACGGCCCAGGCCATCTTAACCGAGATGCAAGCGCGCTTGCCCGCGTTGTACGAAGGCCTCGAGACCATCGCCGCAGCCATGGGCACCCCCGCCGAATCCGCCGCGCTTTGCCAGCATTTTCCCCGCTTGCCCGCCATCTCCATCGACTACGGCATCATGGAAGGTGCCACGGGCATCCAGTGCATTCCCGTGGACTTCGGCTGGTCCGACATGGGCTCTTTTGAGGCCGCCTGGGAGCTCAGCCCCAAGGACGCGCAGGGCAATGCGCGCGCTGACGATCACATTGTGGTGGATGCCGAAGACTGCTTGGTGCGCGTGCCCAAGGACAAAATGGTGGCCCTCATCGGCGTCGAAAACCTGGTGATCGTCGACACCGAAGACGCCCTGCTCATCTGCCGAAAAGACCGCAGCCAAGATGTGCGCCTGGCGGTGGACGCCCTCAAACAACGCGGCCGCAACGACCTGTGCTGAAGCGCCGCGCCCCCGCTCTCTTCAACCGATATCCAAGTCGCGCAATACGCACAGCATGACGACGGCGTCTTCACCGTTGTCGGAGTAGTAGTGCTTGCGCACATCGAAATCGAAGAAGCCCGCGCCGCGGTAGAGTTCGCGCGCAGCGGTGTTGGAGACGCGCACTTCGAGCATCAGGAGATGCACATCATCGGCCCGCGCCACCTCGTGCAGGTAGTCGAGCAAGGCGCGCCCAACCCCACAGCGCCGGTGTTTGGGATGCACCGCGAAATTGAGCACGTGGCGTTCGTCATCGACGTGCCAGTAGTTCATGAAGCCGGCGATTTCGCCATCGCGCACCGCCACCGCGATGCGGGCAGCGGAGTTGGTGCACGCCAGTTCGTCGCGAAAACCGCTGCGGGGCCACGGCGCATCGAAGGACGCGCGCTCGATCTCCACGATATCGTCGAGGTCGGCGAGAACAGCGGGCCGCACGTATAAGCGCGCGGATTCAGGGAGGTGTGGGGGCGGCAAAGAGGACTTCTCCTTGTTGCAAAATCCCGTTCAGCCACGCGGTCAACGCGTCGCGCATTTTTTGTGTCGCGTCGGGAATTGCGGTGTCGGCAGATGTGGTATCGGCAGATGCGGCGGCGGCGGCTACATCGGGTTCGATCGACAGATGCGCCAGGTCGTGGCGCTCGCGAATTTGGCGCATGAGCTGACGGGCGCGCATCATCTGCGAGATCCAGGTGCGCAGATCGGTTTCGGTGGTGCCGCTGCTGTCCAAGAGCCGGGCGAGGGCCTGGGAGCCCCCAGCGCGTTGTTGCAAACGTCGGATGACGCCCCGTCGGTGCGCTGGGTCGGGAGCGTCAGGGCTATCGGCGGCATCACCCTGGTGAGCGGCCAACAGGCGGATGAACACCGCCCATCTGCGCGCGCGGTTTAGGTCGTCTCCGGCGCGCTCGTGCATGTAATCGGTCCAGGCCGTGCCGTGGCGTTGCAGCAACATCAAGTGGTAAAACAGGGCGACATCGCTGTGCAACACCGGCGACAACGCACTGCCCTCTTGGGCGCTGGCCGTGATGGTGGCGGAGATGCCGTCCAGGGGTGCCGGTGATGGAGACTGTGCCGCAGCGGGTTGGGAGACGCCGAGCGGGATGGCCAGAGACGCTGCCATCAAGAATGATGGGAACCCAAAACGATGCGGTAGGCGTGACATCGCGGTGACGCGAGCGGGATGCGGTAGCGGCATCACCCGCCAAAGCGCGTTCTGCGGTGGGCGCGGCGGCTGCGGAGAAAATCGAGGAAGGCCACGGCGGTGGGGAGCTCGCGGGAAGGCAGCAGGTCGATGAGCTCGTGGGCGGATTGGCGCAAGTCCACGGTTGGGGACGCGTTTTCTTCGCCCTCTCGCGACATGCGGCGGTAGGTCTCGCGGATGTTGTCGGCGTTGGGCTCGGGCCAATCGTCGAGGTTGAGCGGCTGGATGTCTTTGGCGTTAAGCCAGTCCGTGATGTGGGCGCGCAGCTTGCCAGAGCGCTGGGCAAACCAACGCTCGCGATCTTCGGGGTAGCCGACGAGCACATCTTTAAAGCGGCGGAAGGCGCCCTTGCCGTCCACCGCGACATTGAGTTTGTCCTTGAGCGCGGACTCCGGGGTGTTTTCGATGAACTCCTCCATCCAGCGGTACTGCTCGCGCGAGGAGATGGGCTCGATGTAGAGGTAGTCGGGGCTGTTGTCCATCTCGCTGAGGGTCTCCACGGCGTTTTCGCTGCCGCGAAAGACACGGATGACTTCGCCGGAGGTCAGGTTGAGAAAACTGTGCAGCTCGGGGCTGTTGTTTTCGAGGGCCCCTTCGAGCTCGAGCCAGTCGATGGAGAGCATGGCTGTGCGCTGGGGAACGCGATCGGATGGCTTTGTCCAGTGCGACAACGGGGCAGTGCTCTCCGGCGGCTCCGCGGCGGTGTTTGGCCACTCCAATGGTTTTTCGCTGGTGATGGGGTCGGTTTCTTTTTCGTCTTCAGAGATGCCGTTTTTTGGCAACGCGTAATCAATTTCAGTCATAGGTCTCTCCTCATTATAAGTGCCCAATGCGTTTGTTGCTTCGCGCGGGCTCCCGTCTGCAATCCGGTGTATCGGCTGCAGTCGCCCTCGGGAGCGCCATGCGTCATTCGCGACAAGAAACGCATGCTTTCAGTATCTTACATGGGTCGCGGGTTGACAAGAAATTCATTGTCTCATCAGAGGTCGGACCCTTCGAAGGCCCCTGCGGTGCAGTGTTCGGGACGCTGGACACCCCGCGCATCCCGCGAGAGACATTGGGTGCCCAGGCCTACGGCCGGACTGTCCTGTGGCACCGCGGCCAGTGGCGCAAAGCCACCGTGATCGGCCATGGGTTGCAGCCCGGGATCGGCGAACAAGATGTCGGTGGCGCAGGGCATATCGTCGGCGCCGCTGCTCTTGGTCGGGGGCCACTGCAGGTTGCCGCCGCGGCTTTCGAGGGACTCGTGACAGCTCGTGGCGCTGTAGGCGTTGTCGGTCAGGTTGTTCGCGAAGATGCAGTTGTGCAGGGACATCACCGCGCTTTGCCCCTTGAAAATGGCGGGGCCGTAATCGGCCTTGTTGCCCGTAAAGGTGCAGTGGCGCAGGTGCATCTCCGCCGCCCCGTTGAAGATGGCGCCGCCGTTGGTGGTGACGGCGTTGCCCGAGAACGTGCAGTTGTCGACCTGGGCCTGGGATTTTTGTCCGAGAAAAATGGCGCCGGCGTGGGCACCGGTGGTCTGGCCGTGGAACGCTGTGTTGCGCAGAACGAGCGGTGCCGCCTCGTGATACAGGGCGCCGGACCCGGATGCGGGATCGCCGAAGCGGTTGGCGTCAAACTCACAGTTCTCGATGGTGGCGCTGGAGCCCTCGTAGAAATAGGCGAAGACGCCGCTGCCGTGGGTCATGGCGGTGTTCTCGATGAAGCGCGTGCCGCACATGTAAAAGTCGCCTGGATCGTCGTAATTCATGCCGTCGATATACAGGCCGCCCCCGTTGCCAAACTGTCCCTTGCCGGTGCTCAGGGCGCCATTGCCAGCGAAGACGCTGTTGACCACGGTGAGCGTGCTGCCGCGATTGAGGATGCCGCCGCCGTTGGAGGCCGTGTTGTTCACAAAGGTGCAGCCGGAGAAGATGGCCGAACGCAGACCGCCCGCATAGATTGCGCCGCCGCCGATTTCGCCCTCGCGGCTGGCGCAGCGGTTGTTGCGAAAGGCGACGTCGATGGCCAGCAGGGTGCCGTACCACGGGTGGCGGATGGCGGCCCCGGAGTTGGACGGGGTGTTGGTTTTTTCGGGCTCCGCCGCAGCGACAAAGCCGTCTTCGAGCGCGATGCGCTGGACGATCAGCTCGCTGTGGTTGTCGAGATCGAGGATGCGCGTGGCGTTGCCGCCGCTCAGCACGATGGTATTTCCGCCGTCGATGAGCACGGGGTTGCCCTTTCCGGCGCTCAGGTACAGGGCCTCGTTGAGCACGATGGTGTGCGCGTCGCCACAATCGAAGACAATGTCGCCACCGCTCTGCGCATTGATGGTGGCCACGGCGGTCTGCAGGGCGTCCTCGGTGCAGCTCTGCGGCGTGCCGTCTCCGACGACGAGGGCGGCCTCCGAAGGCACAACCAGCGCCGGGGGATCGGGGCACCACTGGTCGGGGATGGGGGGGATATCGATGTCGGTGCTGATGGGGGGATCGCGCCCCACATCGCCGTTGGACTTGTCGTCGCTTTTCGCGTCGCTTTGGCAAGAGGGCCCGCCGAATAAAAGCCCCAGCGCCACCCAAAGCGCGATGGCGATATAAGGTTGTGATGTGCGCTGCGACATGGGCCTGCCTCTCTTTCACTCCGGTCTGTGCGGTGTTCGCTCATTATAGATGCGTTTGGCCGCGCGCTGCGACCCCTTTTGCCGCGCCAGAAACCGCCGTGAGCCGCGATAAGCCCAGCGTTTTGCACGCAACAGATTGTCAACCAACCAACTTGACAACCAGGCAAGCGCTTTGCATATTCACAGCATGAACCGGGTTCTCCCAGTGCTGCTGCTCTTCCTGTTGACGTGGTCCGCCGCGTTACACGCCGTCGCGCATGTCCCCTCTTCTGCGCCGCACCTCCGCGCATCAGCGCCTGCCAACGCCCCTGCCGCCCACGGCGCTCCTTCCGCACCGCACCACAGCGATCACGCCCATCATTCCCATCACCACTCGGGCATCTGCACCTGCTTTGTCTCCCACGCCATGGCCCTGCCCCCCGCGCAGGATTGGCGCATTCCCCCGCTGGACGCCGCGCCCCATTGGCCCGCCAGCTCCCGCTTGCATCCCAAAGAAGTCCACACGCGCATCTTCCACCCGCCGCGCGCCTAACGCCTTCTGCAAATAGGCTGCCATGCGCTGCCCCGCATCCCAAACGCTGCGGTGTGGCGCGAATGGCAAGACACCCACGCGAAGGCCCTGACCTTCTTTTGCGCAACAGGTTTGTCCGATGCAACAACACATCTCTGCCGTCGCTCTTCGGCGGCGCATTTCGCCCTTACTCGGGTGCATTACCGCGGCCTTGATCGCGGCGCATTCCGGCGCGCTCTACGCCCAAGCCCCAGCGGCCAAACGCCTGGAAGTGAGCTGGCCCGACATCGCCGCCCTCATCGAAAAAATGCCCCCAATCGCTGCGGGCCAACACGAACTGGAAGCCGCCCGCGCCCATGTCCGCGCCGAACGAGCCGTGCCCAATCCCGAGCTTGGGGGCACACTGGCCTGGAGCGTCCCGCGCGACGAGGGAGCGTCGGGTTTGGAGTGGGGGCTCTCGCTGACCATGCCCCTCGAATGGATCGCCGAACGCGCGCCCAAAACCCGCGCCGCCAACGCACGTGTCGACTGGCAACAAGCCGAGACCGCACAGTTGCGCAAGGCGGTGTACGCACAACTGCAGGAGCTGTTTTGGACCCTCGTCGCCGCCCAAGAGAGCGCCGCGTTGCTCGACGAATTGCTGGGGCAGAGCCAAGAGTGGACGCGGCTCATACAGCTCCGCGTCGACCGTGGCGAGGGGCGTCCCAGCGAGCTCGTACGCGCCGAAATCGAGACCGCGCAGCTCGCCCTCCAGCGCGATGACGCCCACGCGACGCTCCGGGCGCACCAAGGCACCCTGGCCCTTTGGCTCAGCCTCCCCGCCGACACGGCGCTGCACGCCGTGGCCGAACTCCGTGAGTTGCCCGCGCTGATCACGCGCGACGAAGCCCTGGCCAAAGCCGCCGCGCACCACCCCAGCGCCCAGCGCTCTGCCGCCCACATCCGCGTGCTGGAGAGCGACGTGGCCCTGGAGAAGCGGTCGCGGGTGCCGCACTTTTCCATCACGGGTTTTGTCGACCGCGAATTGGAGCGCAACGCCTTTGGCGCCGGTCTCAACGCCGAACTACCGCTGTGGCATTGGCGCCGTGGCCGCATCGCGCAAGCCGCCGCACAACTCGCCGCAGCGCGTTCCACGGCCGACGCCGAGCGCTTGCAGGTGCAGACATCTGTACTGCACGCCCACACCACTTGCGAGCAGGCCGCCATGCGCGCCGCGCAGTTTCGCGACCGCTGGTTGCCGCGGACCCAAAGCCTGACCGACAGCATGGTGCAGAGTTTTTCCTTGGGAGAGGCCAATTTGCTCGAACTCATCGATGCGCGCCGCAGCCACATCGATGTCCAACAACAATACATAACCGCTTTGTGCGAGGCCCAGATTTCGTGCCGTCAGCTAGACGCCTGGCTCGCAGAGGAGGCCCCATGACACACCGCATTCACACCGCAACCATCCTGGGCGCGCTGCTGCTCTTTGCCGCCGGCTGTCACGGCGACATCGCCGCGTTTTTCGGCGCAGGCCATGACCACGAACACGGCCACGGGCACGACCACGGGCATGACCACGGCCACGGGCATGATCACGACCACAGCCACGACGACTTGACGAAGCCCATCGAAGCCCTGCTCGAAACCGAGTGCGAGCACCACATCAAGGCCCACGAGTGCGACGAGTGCCGCTACGAGGTGGGCTTTGTCCGCGCCGAGGCCAAGCTGTTCGCCGAGGGGCTGCTGGAGAAGACCCACCCGCGCATGGCCCACGCCCAAGACACCCTCACCCTCACCGGCGAGGTGCAATTCGATGAACGGCGCGTCGCCCACGTGAGCGCGCAGCGCGAAGGGCGCATCCGGCGCGTCCTCGTGGCCCTGGGCGATCGCGTGACCCAACACCAGCCCCTGCTCGAGATCGAGAGCGCCGCCATCGGCGAGGAGCAGTCCGCCTACTGGGAGGCCAAGAGCTTGCGGGACTTGGCCCAGCAGGATTACGAGCGCGTCGCGCAGTTGCGACAGGCCAATGTCGCCGCCGAAAAAGAGCTCCTACACGCCAAGCAATCCCTCGCCGTGGCCGAGATACGCTTGTCCGGTGCCCGGGCCAAACTGCGACGACTCAGCGCCGGCGGCACCAGCGGTGGCTTGATCACCTTGCGCGCCCCCATGGACGGTGCGGTGCTCCAGCTACACGCGGTCTCCGGCGAGATCGCCCGCAGCGACGCCCCGCTGCTCACCGTGGGAGACGCCAACGCCCTGTGGGTGTGGGCCGACCTCTACGAGCGCGACCTGGCCCGCGTCTCCGCCGCACAGCGCACACAGACACTCGACGCGCGCATCGCGGTGCAGGCCTATCCCGGCGAGCACTTCCCCGGCACGGTGGACCTGCTGAGCCCGGCGCTGCACGAGACATCGCGCACGGTAAAATTGCGCGTGCAAGTCCCCAACGCGGACGGCCGACTGCTGGCGGGCATGTTCGCTGCCGTGCAGGTGCTGCTCCCCGGCGCCGCCGAGACCCTGGTGCTGCCCGACCAAGCCGTCCTCTCCGATGAAGGACAAGACTTCGTCTTCATCCACCACCAGGGCGACGACTACGTGCGCCGACCGGTCCAAGTGGGACGGCGCTTTGCGGGCCTGACCGAGATCGTCTCGGGCGTGGCCCCCGAACAAGTGGTGGTGGCGGACGGCGCGTTCCTGCTCAAGTCCGACGTCCTGCGCGAAAAAATGGGCGCGGGCTGCGCGGACTAAGGGCGGAGGTTGTCATGAAGTTTGTCTACCTATTGTTAAAGCACCGCCTGCTGGTGTTGATCGCCGCTGTGCTGCTCGCCGCGGCGGGCGCGATGGCTTGGTTTCAGCTCCCCATCGACGCCTTCCCCGACGTCACCGACACCCAGGTGATGATCCTCACCGAGGCGCCGGGGCTCGCGGCCACCGACGTGGAGGCCCAGGTGAGCTTTCCCATCGAACAGGCCATGGGCGGCCTCCCCCGCGTGCGGCAGGTGCGCTCCATGTCCCAGTCCGGGCTCTCGCAAGTCGTGGTGGTCTTCGAAGACGGCGCAGACACATACTGGACACGCCAGCTCGTGTTCGAACGACTCGCCATGGCGCGCGAGCAGTTGCCCCACGACGCCGAGCCCGAGCTGGCGCCCATCTCCACGGGGCTGGGCGAGATTTTTCAATACACCCTCACGAGCGACACCCACGACGACATGACGCTGCGCACCATCCAGGACTGGATGGTCTCGCCCTTGCTGCGCCCCATCGGCGGCGTCAACGAGGTGAACAGCTTCGGCGGCTCCGTGAAGCAATACCACGTGCGCGTCGACCCGCAGAAACTCCTGCAATACGACGTCGACATTGACACGGTGGTCTCTGCCCTGGAGCGCAGCAACGCCAACGCGGGCGGCGGCATCATCGCCCAAGGCTGGGAGCAGCAGTACATGCGCGGCGTCGGTCTGTTGACGGGCATCCCGGACATCGAGCGCATCGTGTTGCGGGCCGACGGTGGCACGCCGCTCTACCTGCAAGACGTAGCGGAGATCGCCATCGGCGCCGAGCCCCGACAAGGCGCGGTGACGCGAGACGCGCAAGGCGAAGTGGTGGCGGGCCTCATCATCATGCTCAAGGGCGAGAACGCCAAGGACGTGGTCACGCGCGTCAAGACGAGCATCGGCCAAATCGAAAAGGTCCTGCCCGAGGGCGTGTCCATCGACGTGTTCTACGACCGCACCTCGCTCATCGAGGCCTGCATCGCCACCGTGGTGAACGCCCTGGCCGAGGGCGGCATCTTCGTCATCCTGGTGCTCTTCTTGTTCGTCGCCGAATTCCGCACCTCGCTCATCGTGGTGATCTCGCTGCCCCTCACCTTTCTCATCAGCTTCATCGTCATGGGCGCCACCGACATCACCTCCAACCTGATGAGCCTGGGCGGGCTCGCCTTCTCCGTGGGCATGGTGGTCGACGCCTCCATCGTCATCGTCGAGAACATCCGGCGGCACCTCGCGCGGCGCAAGGACGGCACGCCCAAGCGGCGCATCGTGGCCGAAGCCCTGGCCGAGGTGGCCCGACCGGTGTCCTTCTCGGTGCTCATCATCGCCATCATCCTGGTGCCCCTGTTCACGCTGCAGGGCATCGAGGGCAAGATGTTCGCGCCCTTAGCGGCCACCATGCTCATCGCGCTGCTGGTCTCGCTGCTGGTGGCGGTCACCGTGGTGCCGGTGCTCTCGGAGCTCTGGCTCAAGCAAGTGGACGAAAAGGAGTTTGGCTTCATCCGGCGCATTCACCGGGGCTACAACCGCTTTTTGCGGCGCGCCGTGAAGCGACCCGCGCTCACCCTGGGCATCTCCTTGGCGGTGTTGCTCAGCGCGCTCACCCTGGTGCCGTTCATGGGCACCGAGTTCATGCCCGACCTCGACGAAAACGCCCTCGCCATCAACGTCGTGCGCCTGCCCAACGCCTCGCTGTCGGGCTCGGTCAAGGTCGCCACCTACATGGAGCAACAGCTCAAGCAATTCCAAGAAGTGGAGACCGTGGTCAGCAAGACCGGTCGCGCCGAGATCTCCGAAGACCCCATGGGACCGGAGCAGACCGACGTGGTCATCATGTTAAAGCCGCGGCGCCAGTGGACCACCGGGCGCAACAAGGCAGAGCTCGTCGCGGCCATCGAAGCGGAGCTCGGCAAAATCCCCGGCCTGCGCTTTTCGTTTTCGCAGCCCATCGCCCTGCGCGTAAATGAACTGGTGTCCGGGGTCAAAAGCGATCTCGCCATCAAGATCTTCGGACCCGACCTCGAGGTCCTAAAGTCCTTTGCCGACCGCGCAGCGGGCATCGTCGGCGGCATCCCCGGGGCCAGCGACGTCACGGTGGAGCAGGTCACGGGCATGGCGCAGCTCGACGTCGTCATCGATCGCGAGGCGGCGGCGCGACACGGTCTGCAAATCGGCGACATCAACGCGGTCATCGAGACGGCCATCGCCGGCAAGCAAGCCACGACGCTCATCGAGGGCCAGCAGCGCTTCGCGGTGGTCGTGCGCTTTCCGGAGTCCGTGCGCAGTGACATCCCATCCCTCGAACGCCTGCTCATCCCCACTGCGGGCGGCGCGCGCATCCCCCTGTCGCAGATCGCGGCGTTTGAAAATGTCGAGGCCCCGGCCCAGATAAGCCGCGAAAACGGCATGCGGCGCGTGGTGACCGAGGTCAATGTCCGCGGGCGCGATCTCGGTGGCTTTGTCGCCGAAGTGCAGCAAAAGCTCTCGCCCCTGCTGCGCGAATTGCCGGCGGGATACTCGGTGTCTTACGGCGGCCAATTCGAAAACCAAGAGCGCGCCATGAAGCAGCTCGCCATCGTCGTCCCGGTGGCCCTACTGCTCATCGCCCTGCTGTTGTACCTGGCCCTGGGCTCTGTCGGACACGCCCTGCTCGTGCTGGTGAACCTGCCCTTTGCCCTGGTGGGCGGGGTGGTGGCGGCCGTGGCCTTTCAGATGCCGCTGTCTGTCTCTGCGGCCATCGCCTTCATCGTGCTCTTGGGCATCGCCGTGCAAAACGGGGTGGTGCTCGTCGCCTTCATCGGGCAGTTGCGCGCCCGCGGGGCCACAGTCATCGAGGCGGTGGAGACCGGCTGCGACCTGCGTTTTCGCCCGCTGCTCATGACGGCGCTGACCAGCTTCATCGGCCACCTGCCCATGCTCTACGCCACGGGTTCGGGCGCGGACATCCAGAAGCCCCTGGCCGTCGTGGTCATGGGCGGCATCATCACGTCGAGCCTGCTGACCCTCATCGTCTTGCCCGCCCTGTACGCCTGGGTGGCCAAAGAAAAACCGGCGTAAAACCAGCGTAAAAGCCGGCGCCAAACACCCGAAAAGACACGCCGCTTTTGCCCCATGCGCCGATTGCCAGCGCGCGGTTGTGTGTTACGGTGTGCCCATGAGTTTTCTTAGCGGATTGTTCTTCTTTATTGTTCTCGTCGGGGTGCTGGTCTTCATCCACGAAGGCGGACACTTTCTCATGGCGCGCCTCTTCGGCGTCCAGGTCCCCGTCTTCTCCTTGGGCATGGGACCGCGCATCTTCGGCTTCACCCACAAGGGCACCGACTACCGCATCAGCGCCGTCCCCATCGGCGGTTATGTCCGGATGATGGGCGACGACCCCACCGAAACCCTCACCGACGCCGACCGCGGCCGCTCCCTCAACGACAAGCCCGCCTGGCAGCGCACCCTCATTTACTTGGCGGGCCCGGCCATGAACCTCATCTTCCCGGTCTTCCTCTACTTCTTCCTCTTCCTCAACGTCCCTGGCGTGCTGCCCAGCGAAGTGGGCACCGTGCTCACCGGCAGCGCCGCCGAACGCGCGGGCCTCGCCCCGGGCGATAAAATCCTCGCCATCGACGACCAGCCCATCACCAGCTTCGGCAACATGGTAAGCGCCATCGAGCCCAGCGCCGGCACCCCCATGCGCTTCCGCATCCAGCGCGGCGATCGCCTCCTCGAGCTCACCGCCACCCCCGACCAGCGCGTTGGCCCCAAGTACCCGGCCTTCGACATGCTGCGCCACCTGCGCACCTCCCGCGGCCGCATCGGCATCACCCCGTCCTACGACCCACCGGTTGTGGCGGTCCTGCCGCAAAGCCCCGCCGCCCAAGCCGGCCTGCAAACCTTCGACCGCATCGACAAAATCAACGGCGCATCCCCCCGCCGCCTCGTCGACGTCGCGGCGCAACTCCACGACCTGCGCGGCACCACCGTCGCGGTCCAATACCGCCGCCTGCGCGCCGACGTAACGCCCTTCTTCCCGCTCCCCGGCGCCACCCCCGCCGCCCCAAACGACGACGCCACGACACCCAAATCCCCCTTCGAACCCGAGGTCCTCACCGCGCACATCGCCGTGCCCAGCGACGCCACCACCCTCGCCCACTTGGGCCTCGAGAGCCCCCGCGGCTACATCATCCACGTGCTCCCGGACGGCGCCGCCGCATCCCTGGGCATGCAACGCGGCGACAAGCTCATCCGCATCGACGGCCGCGACACCGACATCTACGACATCGAAGCCGCCCTCATCGAATTCGACGAGAAGGCCGCCCGCACCCATCCCCACCGCGTCCACTGGCGCCGTGGCGACGACATCCGCGAAGGCATCCTGCAAGCCCGGCACTTCCCCGCCGGCGCCCGCCGCGACCTGGGCCTCGCCGAAGACGTCATCGACACCGGCCTGCGCACCCAGCTCCGCCACCCGGACTGGCAAGACGTCCTGCCCGAGCGGGTCACCCCACCGCACAAGGCCGCCTTCGCCCTCGGCGCCGCCTGGCGACAAACCGTGGAGGGCGCCACCATGATCCTCGACGTGCTCAAGTCCATCGCCACGGGCAGCATCTCCTTCATGGCCTTCAGCGGTCCCATCGGCATCGGCACCGCCGCCGCGCAAATGGGCAACGAGGGCCTGGACGCCTTTGTCCTGCTCATGGGCTTCGTCAGCCTCAACCTGGGCATCCTCAACCTCCTGCTGCCCATCCCCATCCTCGACGGTGGCCGCCTCGTGCTGGTGGGCGCCGAGGCCGTCATGCGCCGCCGCATCAGCCCCCAAGTGCAAGAGCGCATCATGATGGTGGGCGCCCTCATGACCCTGGGGCTCATGGTCTGGGCGGTCATCATGGACATCGCCCGCGCCGTCATGGGATAAGCCTGCGCATGTCCGACGCCCGCGCCATCGCCAGCCGCATCCTGACCCGCATCACGCGGGAGCGCGCCTTTGCCGCCGCCCTCATCGAAGCCGAAACCAATCGCCTCACCGACCCGCGCGACGCCGCCCTGTGCCACGAGCTCGTGCTGGGCGTGTTGCGCCACCGTCCCTGGCTCGACGCCCTGCTCCAGCGCGTTTCGCGACGCGGCACCCTCAACGTCGATCCCCAAGTCCACGACATCCTGCGGGTGGCCGCCTACCAGCTCGCCTTTTTAGACCGCATTCCCGCCCACGCCGCTGTCAAGACCGCCGTCGACCAAGTGCGCCACACCCCCGCGGCCCGCCTCGCTTCGCTGACCAACGCCCTCCACCCCGCCCG
>Ga0265293_10000438_pt1 | contig 100079 bp, 99 predicted proteins | sample Munlanlewell138R_FD_192505 | JGI IMG/M metagenome (GOLD analysis project Ga0265293, IMG submission 192505) | Leachate microbial communities from a municipal landfill in Southern Ontario, Canada - Leachate well 138R | ecosystem: Engineered > Solid waste > Landfill > Unclassified | place... | reverse complement strand
AGGCACACGGGTTTGGCAAAAGTGGCGGTTCATTGTTACGCAGACACATTTGTGGTTAATCAAACATTCGTTCTCCGCATCAACATTTGTGCTAAAAATCCCCGCCTTCGGCAATACCCAAACCGTTGTGTGTAATGGCAACTGACCGCACCAACAAAATATCAACGAAATGAAAAATTTATTTTTACTTATAACAATATTGACCGTAAACTTGACTTTTGGACAATCAAACAACCCAAAAGACACGACTGTCGCAAATCCTAATTACGACAAAATATTGAGCGAAAAATTAGGGGGAGATGATTACGGAATGAAAAGCTATTTTTTGGTTATCCTCAAAACAGGAACGAACAAAACAACCGACAAAGCTCTGATTAACGAAAGTTTTAGAGGTCATCTTGACAATATAAACAAATTGGTTAAGGAAGAGAAACTAATTGTTGCGGGACCATTAGGAAAGAATGAAAACAATTACAGAGGAATTTTTATTCTCAACAACATTCAAAGTATTGAGGAGGCGAAAGAACTTTTACAAACCGACCTTGCGATAAAAAACCAACTTTTGGATTACGATATTTTCACTTGGTACGGTTCGGCAGCACTTCCCGAATATCTACCATTTTCAGACAAAATTTGGAAATCAAAACCCTAAAAAATGGCAGAAATTAAAACAAAACAAACCGGAGCAGACGTTACTGAATTTATAAACACTTTTGCAAACCCTGAACAAAAGAAAAAAGACAGTTTTGAACTATTGAAAGTGATGCAGGATTTTACAGGCTACGAACCCAAAATGTGGGGCGCTTCTATTATCGGTTTTGGCAAGTACCATTACAAATCCGAAAGAAGCCGACAAGAAGGCGATTGGCCATTAGTGGGATTCTCGCCACGAAAAGCAGCCATTTCTTTGTATGTTCATTGTGGTTGTGAAGGACAAGACAATTTACTCGAAGGCTTGGGAAAATACACGATGGGAAAAAGCTGTATTTATGTCAAAAAACTTTCCGATATTAATCAGGAAGTTTTAAAAGAAATGATGCAATCAACCATTGATTTTTTAAAAGAGAAATACGGATAAAGCAAATGGATACAATCCGCTTAAATAAACGATAAATAACTGATTATGAAAAATATAAAAATAGAAATTAAGTGGGCAATATATTTTACAATAATGTCCTTGTTGTGGATGTTTTTGGAAAAACTATGCGGACTACACGGAAAATATATTGACTATCATCTTTACTTGACCAATCTTTTTGCAATACCCGCAATTTGGTTTATGGTTTTGGCTTTGAAAGACAAAAAGAAAAATTTTTACAACGGAAATATGACTTACAAACAAGGTTTGATTTCGGGTATTATCGTTTCTGCATTTATATCCTTGCTTAGCCCTTTGACTCAATGGATTACTTCTTATATAATCACACCCGAATATTTTCCGAACGTAATAAAGCGTTCAGTAGAAATAGGTTACTACAAAACGACTGCCGAAGCAGAAGCCAATTTCAATTATAAAAACTATGCAATTAACTCAACCATTTTTGCATTCGTATTTGGAGTGATAACAACAGCAATCGCAATGATTTTCATCAGAACAAAAAAACAATCCGTTTAAACAATGAATGAGCAAATAACAGCATATATTAACAATGCCCCAAAAGAGCAAAAGGAAGTAATGGAAGCCATCCGTTCGCTCATTCATCAATCTGTGAAAAACGTAAAGGAAGAGTTCAAATGGAGCAGACCTATTTTTAAATCCTCAAAAGACTTTGCCTATTTACAATCAAATAAAAATCACGTGAATTTGGGTTTTTACAAAGATTTTGAAAAACTCAACGACCCAAAAGGATTATTGGAAGGAACAGGAAAAACGATGCGACACATCAAATTAAAAAATGCTTCGGACATTGACCATAAACTTTTAAGCCAATGGTTTACTGTTTTGACACAAGAATAAAACGACAACCAAAAGAGCCACTACACACAACAGCTCGTTTGGCAAAAGTGGCAAGAAACGTCTTCGGTTAAAAGTTTTTCGTAAATTTAAAAGTCTCCTCTTCGATTAAAGTTTTATACTAAAAATCCCGCCCATCGCCAATACGCGGCTCGTTACAGGCAAGCGTAGAACAACCGAACCCTCAAGATTATTACAGAAATTAGTCTGAGATTTGTTTTATTTTTTTGCCAACGCTCGTTTTGCACTTTTGGTTTTGCAGAAATACGAAACAATCACTAAAAAAAACAAAAGAGCAAAATTTTTCCTTTCACTGAAAAATCACAATAAAAGGGACTTCTCTATAGTGTCGAATTCAAAAGAAAAGCCAGTTTTTTTTAGCTTTTCATTACTGACTTTTGATCCTTCTAAAAACATAACCGACATTTCGCTAAAAAGTAAACGGATGATAAAGGCAGGTGCATTGGGTAGAATAGTTCTCATTTTATAAGATTTCAACAAGGTTTTTGAAAATTCATTCATCGTGATATTTTCGCTTGAGACAGTATTATAAATTCCGTTAATTTTAGAATTAGAAAGGATAAATTCATACAGTTTTACTAAATCTCTAATATCAATCCAAGGTAAAAACTGTTTTCCTGAACCCAACGAAACATTTATTCCTAATTTAGCTAACGGTGCTAATTTTTGAACTATTCCTCCATCTTTTCCAATTATCACTCCTTTGCGTAAAATAACTGTTCTAATACCTATATCGTTAAATTTCATTACTGTATTTTCCCATTCTTTGCAAACAGTGGCTAAAAAATCAGTTCCATTTTCAGCAGTTTCTTTAAAAATTTCATCTGTAGTTACTGCTCCATAATACCCAACGGCAGAAGACGAAATAAATGTATTGATGCTAAATTTATTTTCCGATACATACTGATACAATAAGTCAATGGACTTAATACGACTGCTGATAATTTCACTTTTTCGTTCTTTTGTCCATCTTTTCTCTCCAATGTTAGCACCAGTTAAATTGATAATTGTATCTACATTTTCAAAGGCGTTTCTGTCAATATATTGCTGATGAATATCCCATTGAAAATACGCTAAATTCGTATGATGACTAACTTGTTTACTCCTCCTTGATAAGGCATTAATGAAATACCCTTTCTCTAATAAATAATTAATAAGATATGTTCCAACAAAACCAGTTGCGCCTGCTATGAGAATTTTTTTCATATTTTTTCTTTTACCGCTTTTTCATAAATTTTCAATGCTCTATCTCTCGCAAAGCAATGTTCTACAATAGGTTTAGGATAATTATCTGTACCAAATTCAGGAATCCATTTTTTTATGTAAACAAAATCCTTATCAAATTTTTCTGTTTGTACGGCAGGATTAAACACTCTGAAATACGGTGCAGCATCACAACCTGAACCAGCAGCCCATTGCCAATTTCCATTATTAGCTGATAAATCATAATCATTTAATTTTTGAGCAAAATAAGCTTCACCCCATCGCCAATCAATCAGCAAATGCTTGCATAAAAAACTAGCAACGATCATTCGCACCCGATTGTGCATGTAACCCGTTTGATTGAGTTGTCGCATTCCGGCATCTACAATTGGATAGCCTGTTTTTCCTTCACACCAAAGCTTAAATTCTTGTTCATTATTTCTCCACTCTATAAAATCATATTTGGGTTTGAATGATTCAGTCACAACTTTTGGAAAATGATACAAAATCTGCATAAAAAATTCTCGCCAAATCAGTTCATTCAGCCAAGTTTGATTGTGTTCTAATGCAAAAGCCACGCATTGACGAACACTAATCGTTCCGAAGCGAAGTGCAATACCCAATTGCGTAGTACGCTGCATAGCAGGATAATCTCGAAATTTGTCATATTCATCAATAATATCAGGATTAAGTGTAGGTTCAATAAATTCAAATTCTGTTTTTTGAAAACCTATTTCTTGTAATGAATAAATTTCGGAAAAATTTATTTTAAAAAAATTAGTAAAATCAGCTTTATATGTTTGATAATTTTCTACCGTTAATTTTTCTTTCCATTTTTTGGAATAGGGCGTATAAACAGTATAAGAAGTTCCGTCACTTTTCAGTACTTCATTTTTGTCAAAAACAACTTGGTCTTTAAATGCTTTAAAAGGTATGTCAAGTGCTTTAAAATATTCATATATTTCGGTATCCCTTTTTATGGCTTGCGGCTCATAATCGCGATTACAAAAAACAGCCTCAATAGTATATTCATTAGCAAGTTGCTGAAAAACAGTAAGGGGATTGCTAAAATAGGAATTAAGCGAAGACTTAAAAGCACTTAATTCCTTATTTAATTTCTGAAGTGCTTGGTGAATGTAATCCACTCTTCGATCGTATTTATTTTCTAATTTATCAAGTATTGATTTATCAAAAATAAATACAGGTAAAACGGGACTTTTTCCAGCAAGTGCATGGTATAGTCCCGCATTATCTTCCAGTCTTAAATCTCGTCTAAACCAAAAAATTGATACCCTTTCTTTCATTTCAGGCTCATCTTTCTAGTTATAAAAATCAAAATATTTATAAAAATAACTAGTGCAAAACCTAAGGCAGCAAAATAAACTGTTTTTTGGCTTTCGTAATTTGCAACAGCAATAGCGATTAAAGCCCAAACAGCAACCATTGCAAAAGCAGGCATATTCTTTTTCCAGACCATATAGAGATGAATTACACTTGCAATGGCAAACATAACAATCGCCCAGCTTGATTCTGAAATTCCAAAACCATACCATTCAATTTTTTTCAAATAAGCTGCTACATTTGCAATTAATGCTACTGAAATCCAACCTGCATAGATGTAAAAAGGAATTTCTAAATATAATTTTAACGTTGGATTAGAGGTATTATTTTGATCCTGAATGGTTACAATTATTTTTAACAATGATACTAAAACAAGAACCATTAAAGGGATTGTAACAAGAGTATATTCATAAAGCCAACAAACTACCCACAAACTATTACTAATACAGGATATTACAAACCACCATCCAATTTTTTGAACTACTTGTTTTTTAAAGGCAGTTTTTTTTGTAAATGGTCCAAAATAAAAAACAAAAGACAGTAACCCAAGATATATTAGTCCCCATATAGAAAAAGCATAGCCAGCTGGAGTAAATAAATTTTGGTACTTAGCTGAAATTGACCCCATTGTTTCTCCATTTAAAATACCACTATTAGAAACATAACTCATTGCAATTGTTGTAATTACAGCTAGAAAATTTAATAAGGAAAGTTGTTTTCTCATTTTATTTTTTTTCAATTAAACTAATAATCTGAGAATCAAAAGGCTTCACCGAAGACTTAAAATAACTTACCAGTTCCCCATTTTCATTAACTAAGTATTTACTAAAATTCCATTCTGGAGCTTGATCATTCCATCCATTTAACTTTTTATCTGTCAACCATTTAAATACTTCTTGTTGCGCCTCATTTTTAATAACTCCAGCCTTCATTGCAATAGGAAACGTGACACCATAGTTCGCTTTACAAAACTGAGCGATTTCTTCATTAGAACCACTTTCTTGATTAGCAAAATCATTAGCTGGAAAAGCAATGATTACAAGTTGATCCTTGTATTTTTCATAGAGTTTTTCAAGTCCTTCGTATTGTGGGGTATATCCACATTTAGAAGCTGTGTTTACTAAAAGTACTTTTTTACCTTTAAGAGAGGCGAAATCCAATTCTTCACCATTATTTAGTGTAATTTTCAATGAATAAAAGGATGTACTAGGTTTTGATTTTAATTCCAAGTGTTGATTCATATTCGTTTTATTTTCTAGGTTAAAAGAATACATTGTTAATGCTGTAAAAGCTGCTAAAGCTGAGACTAAATATTTTCTGTTTTTTTTCATACTTTTTTTGTTTTATTTGTTAATACTATTTTTAATTAGTTTACTTTTTGGTGATATACTCGGTCCAAAAAAATGAGTTAACACACCTTCTTCATTAATTACATATTTACTAAAATTCCATATTGGCTCTTGTGTATTCCAGCCATTTAATGTAGCATCTGTTAGCCATTTGTAAATACTATTTTGATTTTCACCCTTCAATACAGAACTTTTTTTTGCTAACATAAATGTGACACCATAATTCAACTTACAAAAACTTTCAATCTTTTCATTCTCTTCTTTCTCTTGTTCACCAAAATCGTTAGAAGGAAATCCGATAATCACTAAGGTATCATGCATTGAATCATACAATTCTTGTAACTCTTCATACTGAGCGGTATAACCACAATCAGAGGCGGTGTTAACAATCATAATATTTTTACCTTTAAAAGAAGATAGTAAAATACTTTTTTGGTCAATTAACTGAACTTCCAAGTCATAAAAAGATGAAATTGGATAGACTTTATTTTCGTTTGAAATAACACTACCCATTTTTGTAGATTTTCCCACTCTTTGAATAACAGGATATAAAAACCTGCTTATTTTTTGTCTAAGCGTTTCCATATTAATTTTTTACTTTTTTGAAATTCCTTGAAAAAATAAAGGACTAATAAAAACTGTGTATATCCATATACTGCATCTTCAATTGGTATCGTTAATATTCTTATTCCTAAGAATTCATTAGGATTGTAGTTAACAATTGGAGAGTCTAATCCAGTACCTGTAAGAATTCCGTTTACTGGAAGGAATCCTAACATCAATATTAGAAAAACTAGAGAAGCCTTGCTAATCCATTCTTTTTTTACAATAAAATGGAGATAAACTAACGTAAAAACAGTCACGATTGCCGTAACCAAGGTATAAACCTTATCATAATGCAATAAAGCAACAACTGAGCAAATAACAATAGATACAAAAACAATAATATTATTAAATCCACTTAACCACTTCAACGAAAAAAATTTATCAATACTGTAATATGTAAAAACACAAGAAAAAGGAATAAAAATAAAAAAAAGCCATTCCTCTAAAGGTAAGCCTGCTATAACAATTCCAAGTGTGTAGTTTGTATTAAACCACCATACACCTTTTGCAGTAAACCAAACATCCCAAGCGATGAAAGGAATAGCTACTAGAACAGATGCTTTTAGAAATGCTCCAAAATGCTTGTTGAACTGTAATCGCTTGTCAAAAGATGCAATAAAACAAATGATAACTGTGAAAAACAAGACGAGTATGTAGGTGAAAGACATCATTTTTTATTGCTTTTAAAATACATTCTGAAATATTTGAAAGGCACATACAAAAATCCAAAACATTCGCCTTCTTCTTTTCCTAAGTGCTTGTGATGTTGTTTATGAGCTCTTCTTAAAGCTTTAAAATAAAGGTTTTTAGTGTGGGTAAAATATTTAATTCTTTGGTGGATGAAGATATCGTGCACAAAAAAATACGCCATTCCATATAGCATAATACCCAAGCCAATAAAGAACAAGTAATTAAAATCTTTGAGTGAGCCAAAGTACATCAAAGCAATCGTTGGCAAGGCAAAGATGACAAAGAAATAATCATTTTTTTCTAAAACGCCTTTATTACTATGGTCGTGATGGTCTTTATGCAATACCCAAAGAAAACCGTGCATTATGTATTTATGAATGAGCCAAGTAGCTCCTTCCATTAGTACAAAAACGAGTATGGTTATTACTATATTCATATATTATTTATTAAATTTTTGCTCCAAAACTTTAAAGCGAAAATCAAAAATTGATTCCAGCTTCTTGTTAACCAATAAAGCGTGAGTGATATCTCCCAAAAAGCCGAAAGGTAATTCATAATCTACCGTATCTTTCATTAACACGCCCTCTTTATTTGGAATAAATTCGTGAATGTGATTCCAGAGTTTATAAGGTCCTTTTTCTTGAAAATCGGTAAAGCTTTTTTGAAAAGTAACTTCCGTAATTTTCGTTCTCCATTTCAACGGTATTTTAAGTAATGGAGAAACGGTATATTCAATTTCCATACCCTCAAAAATCGCTTGGTTTCCTACATCGGTATGCACTACAAATCCCATTTCTTTAGGAGTAATTTGGGCAAGGTTATAGGGCGATGAAAAAAACTCCCAAGCGGTTTCTATATCACAATTAAGTTGTTGTTCTCTATATAACTGATGTTTCATTTTAATCTTTTAATAACAGTTCTATGTAATGATTGATTACATTTGATTTTATCTGACTTCGATTGTTTTTAATAAATTGTATATCTTCTTTAATATTGGAGTGATACCCTAAAAAATTGGGTGCATTTTTTTGGACTGACAGCCTTATAAATCGTAATTCAGCATTATTGGGCTCTTGTTCAATAGCTAGTTCAATATTTTTTTTCCCTTTATTAAAAGTATTGAGTTTGCTTAATGGATTTAAAACGTGATTTGCCCAAATGGTTTGCAAACCTCCTAAATATGCTAAATGGGTAGCCGATTGGTCTTTATTCTTTTCCAATTGAGCCAGTAATTCACTACACATTTTCTTATCGGTAGCCAATTGGCTATAATTTGCCCTTACATCATCTAAGGAATAAATGGCGAAACTGCTAAAAATAAACAGAGCTGATAAAAGAAAAATAGTCCATTTCATTACAAACAAGTTGTTTTATACCTGAGATAACTCTTAAATGCCACAAAAGCTTTTTCAGAATTAGCAACACGTACACGGTTATTCATAATCTCTTTAGAAGATTTATTTTTGATTTTTTTAAACAAAGTCAAATAATATTTGTAAGCCAAATACACGCCAAATTTCGAAGAATTAGGAAGCATTTTAATTCCGATTAATGCCTGTTTAAATTCTTGTTCTATATCTTCTTCAATTTGGCATTTCACACAATTATCGAACAAACACATATCAACATTCGGAAAATAAGTACGACCAAGGATTTGATAATCATCTTTCAAATCTCTTAAAAAATTAATTTTTTGAAAAACCGAACCTAATTTCATTGCATAAGGCTTCAATTCTTCGTATTTAGATTTATCTCCCTCGGTAAAAACTTGCAAACACATTAAACCAACCACTTCCGCGGAACCGTGAATGTATTCTTCATACAATGCAGAATTATAATCTATTTTTTGCAAATCCATTTCCATACTGTGTAGAAATTGATTTATTAAAGTTCTGTCTATATTGTATTTTACAACGGTATCTTGAAAAGATTGTAAAATTGGATTCAATGAAATGCCTTCGGACAAAGCATTGTCGGTTTCCAATTTTAATCTATTTAATAATTTTTCTTTATCATAACCTTGAAAGCTATCCACAATTTCATCAGCTAATCTTACATAACCATAAATAGCATAAATAGCAGGTCTAATTGACGGCTTTAACGCTAGTATGCCCAACGAAAAACTGGTGCTATACTTTTTTGTTGTCTTTTTGCTCACATCGTAAGACAATTCTTCAAACAGTTTTTTCATTTTTTATTTATTTAATCGGTTAACTTCATTTGCTACTATTTTTCCTGATATTATTGATGGCGGAACCCCAGGTCCCGGTACGGTTAATTGTCCAGTGTAGTATAAGTTTTTTAATTTTTTGTTCCTGAGTTTTGGTTTTAATACCGCTGTTTGATTTAGCGTATTAGCCAAACCATAAGCATTCCCTCCGTAAGCATTGTAATCAGAAACAAAATCACGCACACAATAACTTCTTTGGTATTCAATTTTAGATTTTAAATCACTGATGCCGGTGTGTTTTTCGATTCTTAACAGCATATCTCTAAGATATTTTTCACGGATACTTTCATCATCATTAATTCCTATCGCTACAGGCATAAGTAAAAACAAATTTTCTTTTCCTTTTGGGGCAACGTTATCATCTGTCTTTGAAGGACAGCACGCATAAAACAAAGGTTTTTCAGGCCATCTTTTATGACCGTAAATACAATCAATATGGTCATCTAAATCGTTTTCAAAGAAAAGCGTATGATGTTTTAAATTAGGAATCGTTTCATTAATACCCAAATAAAAAATCAAACTTGATGGAGCAAAAGTTCTTTTCTTCCAATATTGCTCATCATAATTTCTGAACTCGCTATCCAAAAGTGATTCAGTGTGGTGATAATCCGAAGAAGCAATAACTGCATCAAATTCAATATTCACTCCATTAATTGTAAGAGATTTTACTTCCCCATTTTGAGTATTGATATATTCAACAGTTTTATTAAAATGAAATTTAGCCCCTTGTTTTTCAGCTACACTTTTCATTGCTAAAACCAACTGGTAAAAACCGCCCATTGGATAATGTGTACCCAGAGCGTAACCTCCGTAGTTCATCAGACTATACAATGCAGGAATATTTTTTGGAGATGCTCCTAAAAATATAACAGGAAACTCCATCAAAGTTCTCAGTTTTTCATTTTTAAAATATCGGGCAACATAACTTCTGAAATTTGTCAGTAAATCCAGCTTCAAAGCACTCTTAGCAATTTTCGGAGCAATAAACTCAGCCCAACTATGACAAGGTTTGTTTACAAATTCTTGCATACCGACTTCGTATTTGAATTTTGCCGATTGTATAAATTTCTCCAATTGCTTGCCTGCACTAGATTCTATTTTTTCAAAAAGACTTTTCAAATCATCCAAACTTTCAGGAACATCCATTTTTAAATCCGAAAAAATCATTTCAAACTGTGGGTTTAAAGAAACCAATTCAAAAAAATCCGTTTGTTTGTACCCGAAATCCGCAAAAAATCTTTCAATTATATCAGGCATCCAATACCAGCTTGGTCCCATATCAAAAACATATCCTTGGGGCGTGCAAAATTGCCTTGCTCTTCCACCTGCTTGGTCGTGCTTTTCGAAAACGTGTACTTCATTTCCATTTTTTGCAGCATAAGCAGCAGCAGAAAGCCCTGAAAATCCTGAACCTATAATGGCTATTTTCATCTCTAATCTTTTTTTAATACTTCTTTCAACAAATTCTCTGGTTCAATATTTTTGTCATAAATAGGCTGATGAAAATCATTCAATTTATTAAGAAGCCTTATTAATTCCATTTTTTCATTGTAAGTCAAATCGCCCGTAACAATAGAAGTAGCTTGTCTGATTTTATCCATTTGAGCTTCTAAAGCTTCCAAACCTTTTTGAGTAATAGAAATCACCTTACTTCTTTTGTCAGTCTTAGAATCTCTCTGTGCTACCCATTTCTGAGTAATTAAGCGGTTGATAATCTGCATGCCTGCCGGCTTTTCTTGAACATTCTTTTTGATTAACTCCATCTTAGTCATTTCACCAAATGCTTTTAGATTGATTAAAAAAATAAAATCTTCTTGTGTTGAAAAGTCAGAATCAATTATTGCTGATTTGGAATAACTCTTAGCATAGCGATTCATGTGTACTATAAGAGTGTTAATGACACTTTCAGGACTTCTTCCATTCTCTTTACCTTCCCAATCAGGCTCTACCTCGTTTTCTTTCAAATTACAAGCAATCCATCTTCTAAAACCGTTGACTGTAATTTCATTCGTTTTTGAATTTTCCAACTCATATTGTTCTACTAAACCAATAATATCTTTTAATAAACCGTAATTCATTACTAAAAATTCTAGGGTACAAAGATACTACTATTTTTAAAATAAAGTGCTATTTTACACCAATATTCAAAAACAAAGTTTACTTTTGCACCGAATGAATAGATTTAAAGTATGAAAAGGTTGATTTTCATTCTTGTTGCAACAATGTTATCTGTACAACTCAATGCTCAAACATTAGGGACGGTTTCAGGTACTGTGAAGGACAAGAATACACAAGAAGAATTAATTGGTGTAGCTATACAATTTTTTGGTCCAGATACTTTAGGTGTTGTAACTGATGAAAATGGTTCTTTTTCTATCAAAATACCAGTAGGAAAATATAATTTAAAAGCTTCTTACATTGGATATGAAGTATTTGAACAATACAATCTAAATCTAAGTTCAGGAAATGCTCTTTTACTTCAAATAGAATTAGACCCCAAAAGTCAAGCATTAGAAGAAATTGTTATTAATTCAGGGAAATCTGTTAGAGCTACTGATATGGTAACTCCACTAGCAACACAAAAATTAACTGCCGAAGAAATAAAATCTAATCCGGGTGGGAATTTTGATGTTTCAAAAGTGATTCAAGTTTTACCGGGAGTTGCAGGCGGAACCACACCCAACAGAAACGATATTATTGTTAGGGGTGGTGGACCCAGTGAAAATGTATATTACTTAGACGGGATTGAAATTCCTGTTTTAAACCATTTTCAAACGCAAGGAGCAAGTGGCGGAGCAACAGGTATTTTAAATGTTTCGTTTATACAAGATGTGCAACTTACTTCATCGGCTTTTAATGCCAGATATGATAATGCTTTGGCTTCAACAATTGTTATCAAACAACGAAATGGAAATCCCGATAAATTAAGTGGAAATTTTCGCTTGTCAGGAACAGAATTTGCAGCAATGTTAGAAGGTCCTTTAGGAAAAAAAACTACTTTTATGGCTTCGGCAAGACGCTCGTATTTACAATTTTTATTTACGTTATTGGATTTACCGATTAGACCTGATTACTATGATTTTCAATATAAAGTTAACCACAAAATAAACAATAAAACTGAGATTAATTTTATTGGAATTGGTGCTATTGACAATTTTAAATTAGCTGCTCCCAAAAAGAGTGATGCAAATACAGAATACATCAACCGTGCTAATCCATTGATTAAACAGTGGAATTATACAGTTGGGGCAACATTAAAACGATTAGTAAATGACGGATACTTTACCATTGCATTGAGTAGAAATATGTTTTTTAATGGTGCAGACCGTTACGAAAACAACGCCTCAAAAAGTGGTAATAAATTGTTCAGTTTGGGAAGTCACGAAATAGAAAATAAGCTTCGTTTTGATATGAATAAGTTTAAAAACGGTTGGAAATACAGTTACGGAGTTGATGCTCAATATGTAAAGTACGATGCTTCTATTTTCAACACAGTTAAGGATGAAATAAAAGATAGTTTAGGAAATACGATTAGCCCTGCTATATCTTTTTCAACCAATTCAGCAATTGATTTTTTTAAATTTGGTGCGTATGGTCAGGTTGCTACATATTTTTTTGACGATAGATTTTTAGTATCGGCTGGTATTCGAACAGACATCAATACCTATACTAAAAACGGGTTAAATCCATTAAGAACAATATCTCCAAGAGCTTCATTTTCTTATATCATCAACAATAAATGGAATATTTCGGCATCAGTGGGGAGTTATTACAAATTACCTGTTTACACAATGCTTGGGTACAAAGACAACAACGGAACACTTAGCAATAAAGACTTAAAATACACCAATTCCATTCATTATACAATTGGTGCTGAATTTGTTCCAAAAAATGATTTACGAGTTACTTTTGAAGCATTTTATAAAGATTACAGGAACTATCCAATATCGTTAATTAATGGGATTTCTTATGCTAACATAGGCACGGATTATTCAGCAGTTGGCAGCGATAAATACACTTCAACAGGACGAGGAAGAGTTTATGGAATCGAAGCATATATTCAGCAAAAATTGATTAAAAATCTATTTTACGTAGCTAGTGCCACGCTTTACAAATCTGAATTTTCAGGTATAGATGGAGAATTTAAACCTTCAACTTGGAATTATGGATTGATTGTTTCTGCAACTTTTGGGTATAAATTCAAAAAGAATTGGGATATAGGTTTAAAATACAGAATTGCAGGAGGACAACCTTATACGCCTTTTGATATGAACGCATCAACAGCTATGTATCTAACATCAGGAATAGGTATTTACGATTATACACAACTGAACAACAAACGACTTCCTATTTTTAGCCAATTGGACTTGAGAGCAGATAAAAAGTTCAATTTCAAAAAAATGAGCTTAGATGTATTTGTAGATTTTCAAAATATTTTGTTCTACAAAACACCTTATTTACCGAAATTTACTTTTGAAAGGACCGATGACAATACAGGTTTTAAAACAACAGATGGTCAACCTATTAAATCAGACGGCAGTAACGGTATTCCTTTAATTTTAAACCAAAGGTCAGCTACAATTGTTCCTTCAATTGGATTTATATTTGAATTTTAATGAATAGCAAAATATCAGACATGCACATTAGCAAGTTTTATTAGACAATACTCAAAGTTAAGCTTGCCAAAGAGTATGTCTTAATGGAGAAAAATAAAACAAATTATACGATTTAAAGAACGCCAGCCTGTAACATCAGTAGCTGTTGCACAACTCTCTAAAAAAAGAAAAAAACATCAAAAACGGCTTCATTAGAAGCGATTTAAGCACACTTGTTTTTTCAACTATGCTTTTTAAGTTGGTTTTTTGGGTGGTTTATATAGGAGTTGTGAGCGTTGTGATGTAGTCAATAAAAAAACGAAAGGTGTTTTGCGCAGTTGCCTCTATTTTTTGCATGGCTCGCGCTATGCTGTATCAAGGGTTTGTGATAATAAGCGATAAAAATTGTCAGTTGGTACCAAGCTGTCAATGCTTACTTGATACAACATTTTTGGTTGAATATCCTTACGTCCCTGCATGCATCAAAGATAAGAAAAGAAATTTTTAAGGCAAAATATACAACACTGACAATCAATTAATTATGCATACTTATTGCACTTTTGTTAATACATGCATAATTGATTTATATTTGCCTAATGAAGTTATGGGTGTGGTTGTGCAACAGGCACAGCGGTTTGGTGCAATGCGGGGCGAAGTGCTTCGTAGAAACATTTGTGCTTAAACAAACTTTTGTTCTTCGTATGAACAGTAGTGCTAAAAATCCCGCACTGCACCAAGCCGCGAACCTTTATGCACCATTTTAAAAAGACGACAACAATGAGATACTTACTACTAACCATTACAATTTTACTGACAACATTTGTTGTAAATGGACAAGAAGAAGCACAAAAAGCATTTAGCGAAGGTGTAAGACTTCTTAAAGCGGAGAAATTTAGTGAAGCTGAGAAATACTTTTCAGAAGCAATATCAAAAGGAGAAACCAAGAATGGACTTAAAATGTCATACGTTTACAAAGCATTTTCACTTAATGGACAAGGTAAGTATGATAGTGCTATTGTTTGCTTTAACCAAGCAATTGAGATTGACTCACTTGACCCAGCGACTTATACAGACAGAGCAAAAACATATTCTTACAAAAAAGACTATGACAAGGCAATTAAAGATTATAATAAGGTGCTGGAGCTTGACTCAACAGGAAAACAAGCTGAAGCTGCATTTTACTATTTAGGACGAATAAAAATGTTAATTGGTAAAGATGAAGAAGCCATAAAACATTTTGACAAGTTATTAGAACTTGTTCCGACTGACTATGAAGGATATTTTTTGCGTGGAACAGCTAAAAGTAACATAATGGATATTGACGGCTCAATTAAAGATTTTGATTTAGCAATAAAATACAACCCAAACTATATGGAAGCATACGCAAATCGTGGTGTTCAAAAAATCAATAAAATACCTACAAACGAAAGATTAGGAAAAAAAATTGATTGTTTAGAAGACCCTTGTGCAGACCTACTGAAAGCAAAAAGAATGGGAGACAAAAGTGTAGAAGATATGATTTACTTATACTGTAAGAAATGTAAATGAGAAAAACGGTGCATAACACGGGTAGCTGTTGCACAACTCTCTAAAAAAAGAAAAAAACATCAAAAACGGCTTCATTAGAAGCGATTTAAGCACACTTGTTTTTTCAACTATGCTTTTTAAGTTGGTTTTTTGGGTGGTTTATATAGGAGTTGTGAGCGTTGTGATGTAGTCAATAAAAAAACGAAAGGTGTTTTGCGCAGTTGCCTCTATTTTTTGCATGGCTCGCGCTAATTTAAGCCGTTTTACAGCATTTTATTTTTCACTTTAGGGAAATCTACCTTTGAAAAAGGCTTCTTTAAAGTTGCCTAAACTTGAACTAAATGCGTAGTTTAGCAGCGGAATTAACGGAGAAAGGAAGTTATTAGACAGTCTGCCGTTAGCGGGCAGCCTAAAAGACGACAACTAAACAGAAAACGAACAGATATTTAAAAGAACATATGATACCAGACTATCAATCATTAATGCTTCCTTTACTCAAACATGTAGAAGATGGACAGGAACACAAATACAGAGATTTAATTGAGAGTTTGGCAATTGAATTTAAAGTAACAGACGAAGAAAGAAAAGAACTTTTGGCAAGTGGTAACCAAGCCATTTTTGACAACAGAGTTGGTTGGGCAAAAACTTATCTAAAAAAAGCCGGTATGCTTGACTCTCCGAAACGGGCGACATTTGTAATTACAGACCTTGGCAAACAGACTTTAGCGAAAAAACCTGACAAAATTGATACAAAGTATTTAAGACAGTTTCCTGCATTTATAGAGTTTCAGAATGCTTCGAAAAACAACAGTGATAACGAAGAAGATGAAACAACAATAATTGAGAACAACGAACAAACGCCTGAAGAGAGTTTAGACAAAGCGTATCAACGAATAAGAAAGTCATTAGCATCTGAATTGCTAAACAAAGTTGTTGACCTCTCTCCTGCCTTTTTTGAACGGCTTGTAGTCGAGCTGTTAGTGAAAATGGGTTACGGTGGTTCAATCAAGGACGCTGGAAAAGCGATGGGTAAAAGCGGTGACGAAGGAATTGACGGAACAATAAAAGAGGACAAACTCGGACTTGACATTATTTACATTCAAGCCAAACGTTGGAAACCAGGAAATGTAGTTGGGCGACCTGAACTTCAAAAATTTGTTGGAGCGCTTGCCGGACAAGGTGCAAAAAAAGGAATTTTCATCACGACATCTAACTTTACAAAAGAAGCGTTAGAATATACTCCGAGAAATGAAACTAAAATAGTTCTTATAGATGGTGTACAGTTGGCTCAACTAATGATTGACTATAATCTTGGCTGTACAACACAGCAGACTTATGAACTCAAAAAAATTGACAGCGATTATTTTGGAGAAGAATAAATTATACGAACAGACAGAAGTTCATCCGCCAACAGCAGTAACCGTTGCACAACTCCCTAAAAAACCCAGCCAAACCAAGTTTCTATTCAAATAATGACCTCATTAGTTGCCATTAGAAGAAGGGAATCTTTCGAATCGAGTTTGAATTTATAAAATCTCAGTACGTAATACAATACTGAGTAGCGTTGTATAGATTTCAAGCATATAAATTGCACTAATTGCGTTTCTACTTAAATCTTAGTTGAAAAAAAACAAACGAGCTGTCAATAATGACAGCTCGTTTTTATTGTGCCCGGGACAAGATTCGAACTTGCACACTCGTAAGAGCACCACCCCCTCAAAGTGGCGTGTCTACCAATTTCACCACCCGGGCTCTATGAACGGGGTGCAAATATAATCCGAGATTTCAAATATTTTTGCCAATCCATGAAGAGGAATTTTGTACTCTTTTTTTACCATTTTTTTATCATGTTATCAGGTGCTGCCATTGCAAGAGCAGCATTTCTGTTGCGCGATATTCACTATGCAGACGATTTTTTGCATACTCTTGTTAGTTTTTGGCACGGATTACCACTTGATTTAGCAGTTGCAGCTTATACGTTAATACCGGTTTTACCGGTGTGCAACATATTTGATTGTAACAAACTCCGGCTGCCTCTCTTGGTTTACTATCAGTGTATTCATTTTTGTTTATTTTTACTCAATGCCATAGATGCCGAATTGTTTATTCATTGGGGGGCAAGGCTGAATTATGCTGCAATGTTCTACTCACAACACCTTGGCGATGCATTTGCGTCTGTTGATTTCCCAATAGTCATTGCATTTGTTATTGTGGTTATCACGCAATTTGTGGTCTTTTATTTTATTCTAAAACGTCTGTTGTCATCGCTGTTGAATAAAATGGCAGCTGCACCGCGTTTAACATGGCTATCATTTGTCTCTATTTGTCTATTGATGCTCATTTCCGGAGTGCTTATGCGCGGAGGTATTGGCAAAGTTCCTATCAATCAAAGCAGGGTCGTGTATTCTTCGAATCATTATTTGAACACCGCTTCTGTAAATAGCTTATGGAGTTTCTGCTATAATTTTTTAAACAAAGACAATCGTGTGAAATACGAGCAATTTCAGGTAGTAAATGAATCCATAGCTACAGAATTCTTAAAACAAAACTTGGAACAAGGTGTAACTATCAGCCCTCCTTTGTTTAAAGAAAATACACATCCTAATGTCATCTTACTAATTCTGGAAAGTCTTTCTGCCGAGACTTTCCAACGCATTGGTGGCACTTATGATTGGACGCAGTCAATGAACCATATCATGGACAGTGCATACTTTTTTTCCAAAATGTATGCGAGTGGAAACAGAACCGACAAGGGGTTGGTTGCATTGTTGAATGGATTTCCTGCACAACCGCTTACTTCTATCCTTTTTGAGCCCGAAAAAGCAAGTAAACTATCTTCGGTTTCATGTATTTTAGCTAAAAATCAATACAGTAACACTTTTATTTATGGAGGCGACATTTCGTTTGCCAATATGGGTTATTATCTTAAAAACACTTGCTTTGACCATATAATAGACGAAAAAAACATAAGTTCAAGAACAGCAAAAGGCTCATGGGGCTACCATGACCAAGATGTTTTTGCAGAGCTTAAAAATCAACTGACACAAACCCAAAGTCCGTTTTTTATTTCACTCTTGAGTTTAAGCACACATGAACCTTATGATATACCGGTACAAAATCATAAGCCAAATAAAATGGAAGCAGCATATCGGTACACAGACAGTTGTGTCTATGATTTTATTGACTGGTTTAAACAATCTAAGTACTATTCCAATACAATATTGGTGATCACCGGAGATCATGGTCGGGATGTAGGGATAGATTATGGGCAATTTTTTGCTAAACAAAAATTTCATATCCCTGCTCTGATTCTTGGAGGAGCATTACACCCGGTTTACAAGGGGAAGAGCATTGACAATCCTGTATCTCAAACATCATTACTGCCCTTTCTCTTGCAAAATATGAACTATCCGGTATATTCATTTATATTCTATCATAACCCTCTATCACAAAGACCATTTGCGCTTTATTCATTCGACAATGGATTTGGACTTATATATCAAGATAAGTTTATTGCTTGGGATAATATCTTGAATAAAATTACCACCTATGAACCGAATACAAAGCATGTAGATGAGTTTAATGAAAGCGCATTGTTTGGGCGTATATATCAGCAAATTTTTATGAAAAAATATTTTGAATTAAACAGGAAATAAACGACCTTTGTCCAATCTATTAAAAGCCTAAATAGTTTATACAACGTATGAGAACTATCTTTAAAAATTTAACTCTTGTATTGTTAATTGTTGCATTAATTACCCTTAACATTTTTGCATACAGAGTTACAAAAACATATTTTACTAAGACGGGATATCAGGAAGTTGAGGGATTGACAGAATCAAATCAATCAAAAGATAATTCATTTCATCTGCTTTCATGGACATACGAACTATTCAAAAGTTTTCGTAACATGCACAATCAGTAAAATCCGTGCAGACTTTCAGAGTTGCTTTGGTAGCCTTTTCACACAAGTTAAAGGATTTTTTCTTTCATTATAAACTGTATCGTTTTGTCTATTGGGTATTGTTCTTTTTTGTGATTCTCCGAATCATTGGACCTTATTCAAGTTTTGAAAAGAATGTGCTCCCTGCATTAAGTTTTTCAGTAATTCATATACTGGCAGCTTATATTAACATCTACTTCTTTATTCCTTTTTTATTGTATAGAAGGCATTATCTTACCTACCTGATTGTTACAAGTCTAACGATTCTTTTTTTCTGTTTTCCTCTTGCCATTATCACCAACAATTTCTTTTTGACTAATGAGTTCTTGGCTGCAAACATTTGGACACCCATGTTCTTTTTTGTAAATTCAGCTTACTTGTTGTTATCTGTGTCTATTACCTCATTCTTCCATATTTTCTCTGAATGGTTTAGTCAAAATCGCGCCAACAAAGCCTTGCAAGAATTAAATATTAGCAATGAACTGAAATTCTTAAAATCACAAATCAATCCGCATTTTCTGTTTAATAGTTTGAACAGTTTGTATGCACTCACCCTCACAAAATCAGACAAAGCACCTGAAATGGTGATGAGCCTTGCCAACATTTTGCGCTATCTGCTTTATGAAACCAGTGAATCACAAGTGCCTTTAGAAAAAGAAATCAATTACTTAAATGACTTGATTGCTTTAGAAAAAATCAGAATGGGTGACAGGGTTAAAATTTGCTTTGATATTCAAGGGGATATTTCGTCCATCATGATTGAACCTTTGTTGTTTATAAATTTTGTTGAAAACAGTTTTAAACATGGGGTGAACTCTCACAAAGATGATGCATGGATATTGATAAAGATTAATGCGGACGCCGAAAACAAACAGCTCAGTTTCTCTATTGAAAATTCAAAACCTAACGAGAATTTAACTGTTAAAAACGAAAGAGTAGGTGGTATTGGACTACAAAATACCAAAAATAGATTAAAATTGCTCTACCCAAACAACCATACCCTGCAAATTACTGATAAAGAGGATTCTTATTCGGTAATGCTTAAAATAGATTTAAAATAAAATAACAAACCATGGAAAAAGTAAAACTAATTTTAGTGGACGATGAACCCTTAGCAACAGAAGTGCTGAGTTCACATATCTCCAAATTTCCTCATCTTGAGGTTATTGGAAGATTTAGAAATACGCATGATGCATTAGAATTTATTAACCAAGAACCAGTTGATGCAATTTTTCTGGATATACAAATGCCTCACGAAACAGGGCTGCAGTTTCTCAAAAAGATTGAAGACAAAAGAATCCCTGTAATTTTTGTTACTGCATATCCTGAATATGCGGTAGAAGCTTTTGACCTTGAAGCATTGGATTACCTTGTAAAACCTGTTCCTGTGGATAGATTTAAAAAGTCTATTGACAAGTTAGAAGAGTTTCTTAAAATCAAAAAATCCAAAGAGGATGAGAACACCAAATTGGAAGATGGACACATTTTTGTAAAAGCTGATTTTAAATTTGTTAAACTCAATTACGAAGATATCCTGTATATAGAAGCATTTGCAGACTACGTAAAAATTCACATTCCTGATGACAAACGTATCATCACCCTGCAAACAATGAAGAAAATGGAAACCACCCTGCCTAAAGACAAGTTTGTGCGTGTACACCGCTCTTTTATTGTAGCTATCAACAAAGTAACTTCACTTTCTGGAACCCATGTAACCATTGGTAATAAACATATTCCAATTGGCAAGAATTATAAAGATTCATTCATGGAAGTAATGAATCACAACAACTTTCTTAAATAAATGGAGAAAGGCAAAGCGCTAGAGGCTTTCGGACGCTTATTAGATATTATGTCAGAACTGCGGGAAAAATGCCCGTGGGATCGAGAACAAACGATTGAATCAATCCGCCATCTGACTATTGAGGAAGTGCATGAACTTTCAGGTGCTATATTGGAAAACAATCAGGACGACATCAAAAAAGAGATTGGAGACATCCTTTTGCACATTGTTTTCTATGGAAAAATAGCAGATGAACTCAAGTGGTTTGACATCACAGATATTATTAACACCCTTTGCGAAAAACTCATAAGGCGGCACCCCCATATTTATGGAGATGTGCAGGTTAAGAATGCAGAAGATGTAAAACAAAACTGGGAGCAGATTAAGCAAACCGAAAAAAGTGCCACAGAACCTAAATCATATCTTTCGGGAGTCCCGGCTTCCATGCCAAGTCTAATTAAAGCATTGCGAATGCAAGAAAAAGCAGCACGTGCCGGTTTTGATTGGGATAACAAAGCTGATGTTTTAAAGAAAGTTTGGGAAGAATGGGAGGAGTTTCAACAAGCAAAAAACAAACACGAAAAAGAAGCCGAATTTGGGGATTTTCTATTCTCTCTGGTAAACTATGCCCGTTTTGAAGACATCAATCCTGATGATGCTTTAGAAGCAACCAACAGAAAATTCAAAAAAAGGTTTGAATATATTGAGCAACGCGCTCGCGAGAATGGAGTGAAATTAGAAGAGCTAAGTTTGCAGCAGATGGATGTATGGTGGAATGAAGCTAAGTAATGATTACAGCCAGCGTTTCCGTTTGAAATAAATTAACATTCCCAGCACAATCAGCACCATTGCTGCCCATACCATAAAATAACCATATTTCCAGCCTAATTCCGGCATATAATGAAAATTCATACCGTACACACCAACAATAAAAGTGAGGGGTATGAAAATGGTTGAAATAATCGTGAGCAATTGCATGATTTTATTCATCTTGATACTGAGTCCCGACAAATAAATGTCCCTGAGTCCGTTATTCAACTCTCTGTAATTTTCTAACAAATCAATAATCCTGATAACGTGATCATAAGCATCAGTCCAAAATCGCTGGGTTTCAGGTTCAATAAGTCTTGAAGCACTTCTTTGGATTTGTCCTATCGCTTCGCGCAATGGAAAAACATTACGCCTGAAATTCAGTAATTCAGTTTTTAAATCATGGATACGCTCTAAACTACTGTCATTGGGTTGTAAATAAAGTGAGTCTTCTAAGGCTTCAATCTTGTCTCCAAGGACTTCAATAAACACAAAATAATAGTCAATAATTAAATCTGCCAAAGCATAAAAGAGAAAATCAGAAGAATGTGCCCTGACCCCACTGGTGGTTTTTCGGAGTCTTTCATAAATAGGCTCGAAAATGTCTGTTGGTTTTTCGAGAAAAGAGATAAGTACATTCTCACCCATAACCAATGTAACCTGCTCGCCATCTGTGACACTTTCTATAGTGTCGTTGTAATATAACCGGAGAGTTAACGCGAGTTTGTCTTCAAAATCATCAAATTTGGGTCTTTGGTCAGTATTAATAATGTCTTCCAACAATAAAGGATGTATATTAAACTTATTACCTACGTCTTTCAGTAATTCCAAATCATTAAGACCTGTAATGTTTAACCATAAAAACTTGTCGGGAGATTTTTCTGGTAACTCAGAGAGAGACTTTATTTGTTTCTCTTCAATGAAATCAATGTTGTAGCTAATGTACTTTAGCTCAGTATCGAGAAAATCATCGGAACTTCTTCTGATAAGACTTGCCGGAGGCAATCCAGGCTTTCTCTTATGATGCCTTCTGATGGGTTTATGCCTAATAATACGCTTACGCATTGTCTTAGAATGGCATAATCCAATTCAAATTAAATCCAATCCATTGCTAAAGCAAGGCTGGTAACACCCGGAGGGAGTGCAAACCAAAATATTGCGGGGGAATACATAAGGAGTAAAACAAGTCCAATAACTGATAATAAAAAGAATAACCAGTATTTTCCTCTGCTTTTTGCTGTATTTTCTGCTGCCATAATATTGCCTTATTATTAGACTGCGAAGTAAAGCATTTTTATATTGAAAAAGGGAAATGAAACCGGAAATTTTCTTATTTGTTCAATACATCCCTAAGTGCTATACCAATAAAGTTCAATGCAACCACCAACATCATGATGGTAAAACCGGGTACCAATGCAAGATAGGCTTTACCTAACAAAATAAACCCATAATACTCATTAATCATAATACCCCAACTTGGAGTGGGCGGTTTGACGCCAAGTCCTAAAAAGCTCAAACCTGCTTCTAATAAAATGGCAGAAGCAAAATTTGCTGTGCAAATCACTATGACAGAGCCAAGCACATTGGGCAAAATATGCCTGAACAGAAGGCTAAAGTCATTTACTCCCAATAACTTGGCAGCTTTTATATACTCCTTTTCTTTAATGCTGATTACTTCACCCCTGACAACCCTTGTGAGTTCCACCCAGCTACTCAAACCAATGGCAACAAAGATCTGCCAGAATCCCTTGCCTAATGCAAAACTAAATGCCAATACCAACAACAAAGTTGGTAAAGACCAAAGTACACTTGCAAACCACATAATTAGCTTATCGCTCCATTTTCCATAATAACCGGCAATCAACCCAAGTACAACACCCAAAACCAATGAAATTACTACTGCAATGAAACCTACAGACAATGAAATCCTTGTTCCCAGCAACAAACGACTCAACACATCCCTACCATAATTGTCTGAACCCAGATAAAAGGTAAACGGTTTGTGAAACCTTTTTGAATCAGATGATTGTAAGCCTTCTGCAACCAAAAATGGTGCAGATTCAGCCTTGTCAAACCACAAAAAGAAAGAATCATTGCGCTGCTCTTTACGATTGTAAACTTTATCATTTGCGGTAGCGGGATTGCCCGAAATCATTCTTGAAAAGAAAGACATGTCTGTTGCTTGAGTATTATCGGGGGCATAAAGCATGACTTTACTCATAGGTTTAAGAAACGCTGCATGTAAATTTATTCTGTTGGCAAGTGGAGAATCATCCGGAGTAATAGCATAACCTAAGACAGCAATAACAAGACAAAGAAAAACCCATATTACGCCAAACAATCCCAATTTGTGGGAGAGTATCTGTCTGAAAACACTTTTTCTATTATTTGCCGGACTCGACATAAGTTTGGTTTTCGGGATTCTTTACGTATTGGGCATGGAATAAATCCAACGCAGTTAAAATTGCAAGAAAACTCCACAGGGGAACACTAATCTTATCGTATTCAGAATAGTTGTTAATCAACCCGTGAATGTAATAAGTAAACAGCCCTAAAGTGATTGCCATGGCCAAGGTCTTAACCCAGCTTTGTGTTGCATATCTATAAATCTTCATTCCTACATACAATGAAGACAAAAACAGCCCTAAGACTAAAATAAAACCCAAATATCCCATCTCTGATAGTGCCATAAAATATTCACTGTGTGCATTGCCGAGCGTACCGGCATTGGTGCTGATACGTGTCATATCCTCAGGTCTTTGATAGGGAGCATATTGAAAAGTATAAGTATAAGGTCCAAAACCGAAAATAGGCTTATCTTTTACCATTGCCACCGCACATTTCCAACGATTAATTCGCTCCATATTGGAAGGGTCTGTTGATATATTGGACACCGATTTCATGTTGTCCTCTATGTTCTCGGCAGAATCCTGCTTGTTTCGAGACAACTCATATAAAATTGACTCTTGCTTCCATACAATTATGCTAATTACCAAAATCACTCCTACCATCAATTGTTTAAAGGTAATTTTGTAGTAAACCAATGCAGCAAAGCCCATCATTGCAACTATGCTAATCCATGTTGCTCTTGTAAACGAAAACAAAATTCCAAACAAAAAGATAACACACAATACTCCCAATACTACCCTCCATAATAAGGCTATAGACAATCTTTTTCCATAAAAAGCAAAAGCAAACAAGATAGGGACAAACAAAGCTAAGAATGCTGCATAGCTCCCATGGTCGCTGAAGAAAGGGCGCATGATTGTATAGGAATGAATTCTCACAAAGCCTTCTCCGGCATGGCGAATCAAGGTGTAAAGCACCATAACAGTCCCTCCGGCAATCATGGCATAAAGGATTTGTTTCATTACCTTAGGTGTCCTAAGATTTGGTGCAAGGAAAAAGAAGAAAATAGCGATAAACCAAAATTTCGCAACAAATGATTTAACCGATACAAAGAGCATGGAGCTTGTGAGCGTAGTGATAAAGTACCATGTTAAATAAAGAACTGCAAATAAAACAATGGGGTGTTTTATAAATGTAGTATTAATATTTCCTCTGATAATAAATCTAAAAATAAGCAATACAAAGAAAAAAATCATCATCGGTTCAGTAGGCAAAGACAAACCCAAACCACCACCGATGTCATTAATTTGTATGGAAAGCGGCACTAATCCGGCTATGAGGATGGTAAACCCAAGCGGATATGTAAATGCCATCCATGCTGCTATTAATAAGAGAGGAAAAACGGATATCTCAGGAATCCCCAACATAAATCCCAGCACAGGAATGAGTCCTATCAAAGACCCAATTACCACAAATACTATGGGGTTAATATGTGAACTGAGTTTTTCCAAAAGGGCAGACAATTAAGATTCTTGTGTTTGTACAGTCTTGTTGGTCTTTGACTTTTCTATAATAGCAAACACCATAACAGAGGTAGATACTGCGACAAATAAACTCACTAAAACGATCAACCATCTAACAGGATAAGATTTTTTCTCAGCAGGTGTAGCATCACTCACCCTAAATTGGTTGGTCATGGTTTCTTCAACATCCACCTTGGCTCTATCCAATTTTGCTTTGATATCGCTCAGTTTCTCTTCTTCCAACTTAATTTTTTCTACAATGGAAAGATACATACCACCAAATTCAACAAGTTTCGATTGTCTTTCCAATAAATCATCGACTACTTTTTGACCGGTTTTCATTTTATTATCTCCTTTGAGGGCACCACCTCCGGCAATAATCAATGCTTCCTGAATGGATTTAGATTGTTCTTCATAGTTCACAACTCCCTGATGACCTAGTTCTTGCATTTGCTTGTGCAAATCATCAATCATGGCTTGTTTCTCTTTATAAGCATTTTCAATAATTTGCAATGCCGGTATCGCACGTTCCAAGTTGATTTCTGAACGAATGGTGTCATACAAATTCGCCATTCCTGTTGCAATATCCGCAGCCATTTGTGGATTTTCATCAAGAACATCTATGCGGATTGAAAGGTAACGAGTACGGCTCACCTGAATATTTGCGTCTAATTCCTTTTCAAGTTTTGTATAAGGATATTTGTCTTTCTTAGGGTCAATTTTATAATGTCTCATCAAATCAAACTGCTTGATAAGTCTGTCGCGAAGTTTGCTTGATTGAAGTATTTGCAGTGCCTTTTCTGCTTCTTCCTCTGCACCAAATTCAAGAGCATCTTGTGCACGTTCACCTCTTTCGGGTAACAAAGATTTGGAAATAGAATTGGTTGTTGCGGGGTAAAACACAACCGTAGATTTATACTTGGGTTTAATAAAATTTGGACCGGAAAATACTGAAGCAAGAATGATGGTGATGATTGAAATAATAATTAATGGCTTCTTCCATCGCCAAATAAAATCAACGATTTCACTAAAACTCAACATGTTGGATTCTTTATTTGTCATATTCATTTTTGAAAATAGTATGCGAAAATAATTTATATATTTAACCTCTTCTCAGGGTTTTTAATTGTGATAGATTAAAGAGTTTAAACGCCAAGGTCAGCAAACATGTAATCAATAAAGTTACAATGCTGAACCATATCAAACTCACCTTTAGGAATTCATCTAAAGCCCATGCAGACAACCAAATTAAAACTCCAATGAAAACAAGTTTGAACATCAACACTATATTGGTTGTATCGGGTTTCGGAAAATATTTCTTTGTCAACAATACAGAAAACAACATCACTGACATTTGCGTAATAAATACAGCTTTAGCAGCTCCCAAAGCTCCTTGTGTCGGAACCATTACAAAACACCCAACCGTTAAAATAAGCAATGCTGCGCTAGTGGCAAATATTAAAGACTTAATATAATTGCTAGCAGTGAGCAACGAGCCTAACACCAATGAAACTGACATAGGTAAATACGATGCCATCAGCCATGTAAAGACTGCGGCAGAATACATGGTTTCTTCAATATTATCGGTTGTATATAGCAAGTCCATTATCTCTGCTCCTTTTTGCAATGCCATTACCACCAACCAAAGTCCCGGAATAATCACAAATTTGAGTACTAATTTTAAGATAGACCTGAAATCTTCTTTTTGAGCCAATTGACGTGAAAAAATCGGCAATAGCATACCTGTAAACAACATTGCATACATACCTGCTGCATCCAAGAATCTAAAACTGTGAGCATAAATACCTGCTTCAAAATTGGCAGTTTCCGGTCTCAAATGACTGATAAAAATAACATCCAAACGGGTGTAAAAATTCATTATCATGGTTAAGATAGCAAAAGGAAGGTTTGCAATAAACAACGCTTTAAACTTTGAAAAGTCTGGTAACGCAATGCTCAACAAGGCTTTTTTGCGTATGCATATTCCTACAACAATTAACAATCCGATTGTGAGTGCGACAGTTTGGAAAAGCACAAATTCTTTAAGACCAAAATATGGTTGCAGATTTGGAACAAACAAAAACAAACCACAGCCAATACCTGCCAAAGTTCTGTCCAAAACCGAAATTACCGCTTCTATTCTAAACAGATGCAGACCTGCCAATGTTGACCTGAAAAACAATATCCATGAATTTAGCACCTGATTGATACCTATCGCCAATAGCCAGAATGAACCCAACCCATTGAATAATCCTGCTTGCCAAACAAATAAAAGATAGAAAATACTTAGCAATAATTTTATCCAAAGCAAGCCGGGTGTGCCTGTCTCCAAGAACCCTCGATTTTCTGCTACTTGTCGGGTTTGGTAATTATGCATACCGATATCCAATAGAACAATGAATAGAAAAGTAAAATTGAAGTGAATTAAGTATTTTCCATACACTTCTAACCCCAAAAAGTTTTGTACTTCCCTGTCAATCAGAAATATCCATAATGGCTTTACCATCCAGTTCAGCCCTTGAAAAACAATGGAATCTCTTAGAAAATGTCTGTTCGTTGACATTGCTGACAAAAGTCTGTTTTATTATGCGATTTGCAAACTATTTAAGAATAAAATTGACTCTTTATAATTTCGCTTTGATACCAAAAGGTTTTTTACTTTTGCTCACATGTATTTTCGTCATATTTGTTTCGCAATATTGTTACTATTAGCCCTAAACGAGAAATCCTTTGCACAAAAAATTAAAGCTAAAAATACGTTCAAGGTTTCTTATTATAATCTAAACAACTTGTATGACACTATTGCCAATGCTAATCTTGCTGATTCAAATTACACACCCTTAGGAAAGTATGAGTGGAACACTGAAAAATACAATTCAAAACTTCAACATGCTGCCATAGCTATTTATTCCTTACATGACAGCTTAGGCGCAGATTTTATTGGACTTGCCGGTGTAGAAAATGAAAATGTGTTGAAAGACCTTATTGCTACCCCTTTGTTGTATAAAATGAAATACCAATTTGTGTTTTCAAAAGGTGAAAAACGCGATGGGTTAGGTATGGCAATTTTATATAAACCCAAGAAAGTAAAGTATTTGTGGGATAGTTCGTTTTCTGTAACCGGTACAAAGAAACCATGGGAGAAATCCATTGTCGGAGCAATACACGCTAAGGTTATGGTAAAAAATGAAGTGTTTGACATTGTGTTATGCGATTTTCCAAATCCTTTTGAATCAACTCAAGATGCGTATTTTTCGCTTCGAATGAACGCGATAAATCAAGTATCTAATTATTTGACTTCTCATCATTTGAAAGATGGACAACGCACTATTATCATGGGAACCTTGAGCATGGAACCGACAGCACCTATGTTTTCCGTACTTTTGAATACTGCTCACCCTGATTCTGCTATTTACAAATACCAAAAATTAGTTCCTTTAGCCCTGTTCTGTGATAGTGCTACCGGAACTTATTTTAAAGACAGGGTTCCATTCCATTTTGACCAAGTTCTTTTGTGTAAGCAACTTTATAGCAATCATGCAGGCTGGCAGTATCTTAAAGGTTCATACAAAATCTATAATCCCGCGTGGATGCTACATCCGGAAAGGATAAAGACCGGTCACCCTTTTGAAAATTTTCACAATGACAAATGGATTGGTGGTTTTAGCAATCACTTTCCAATCTCTTTTACCTTAGTCTATGCAAAAAAAAGAAAAGAGGTTAATTAATAGGGAACTCAGTTGGCTCTCTTTTAATGCCAGAGTATTGCAAGAAGCAGCCGATCCGCGAGTCCCGTTGTTAGAACGATTAAGATTCTTAGGGATTTTTTCTAACAACCAAGATGAGTTCTTCAGGGTGCGGGTGGCAACCAACCGAAGGATGTTATTGGTAAAAAAAGGTGAATTTGACAGCGACATATACAAAGAAGATATCAAAAAGACCTTATCGCTTATCCAACACGAAGTAGTGAATTTGCAAAAGCAATATGACAACATTTTCTTTGACTTAATTGAAGAACTCAAACAACAGCATATTTACTGGATTGATGAAAAGAGGCTAAACCCTTTGCAAGCGCAAGAAGTAATGCGATATTTCAAAGATGAAGTGCTATCTCACCTTTTTCCTGCGTTACTCCAAGACGACAAAGAAATTCCGCTACTGAAGGATTCTGCCATATATCTTGCAGTACGAATGTATAAGAGAAGAGGCAATGAAACACGTTATGCCATTGTTGAAATTCCTACTCGTGCAAAAGAGCGATTCTTTTTATTGCCCGCACACGAAGGCAATCGTTATATACTTTTTTTAGATGATGTCATCAGAGCCAATCTACGCACCTTGTTTAGTATTTTTGATTATGACACTTATGATGCCTACACAATCAAAATCACCAGAGATGCCGAATTGGACATTGAAATGGATTTGTCCGAGAATATGTATGTTAAAATAAAAAAAGCTTTAAAACTTAGAACCAAAGGGGAACTGGTCCGTTTTGTATATGACAAAGAAATGCCAAAAGACATGCTCAAATTTTTTCTTAAAAAACTTGGGTTGAGTAAAGAAAGCACGTTGGCGGGGCAGCGCTATCATAACTTTAAAGATTTAATGAAATTTCCGGTTTCAAAAGGATTGGAAAAATTACAATACAAACCGTTTGAACAGATTGCAGTACATGACTTTGAGACTGCCGGTAATCTTTTTGACAAATTAACGCGCAAAGACTATTTGCTCACCCATCCTTATCAATCTTTCGACTATGTCATACGTTTCCTCAGAGAATCTGCGCTTGATCCCAATGTTACCAGCATCAAAATTGCGCTCTACCGAGTTGCTTCATATTCAAACATAGTTAACGCCCTTATTAATGCAGCCAATAACGGCAAAAATGTGTTTGTGATGATGGAATTAAAGGCACGTTTTGATGAAGAATCAAATATCTATTGGAGCAAAAAATTGGTAGAAGCAGGAGCGAATGTGTTTTATGGATATGAAAAACTCAAAGTACATGCAAAAATCTGCTTGGTATCCAGAAATGAAGGAAATCAAATCAGGCAATATGCACACATTGGAACCGGTAACTATAATGCCGTAACCGCAAAATACTATGTTGACCACTCGTTGTTAACTGCCGACAAAAGGATTACCGCTGAATTAGACATGGTTTTTCAGGCAATTGATCATTTTGAAGAATACAAACCTAAGTTCCAACATTTACTTGTTTCTCCGTATAATACACGCTCTTCCATTATTGCAAAAATTCAACAAGAGATAGAAAACAAAAAAACAGGAAAGCCGGCTTGGGTTAAAATCAAATTAAACAACCTGACAGACCCTGTTTTGATTGAGAAATTTTATGAAGCATCTCAGCACGGAGTTCAGATAGATATGATAGTCAGAGGAATCTGTTGTCTTATTCCGGGTGTTAAAGGCTTAAGTGATAATATAAAAGTAATTAGTATAGTGGACAGATTTTTGGAACATTCGCGCTTATTTATTTTCTGTGCAAATAACCAACTTGAGTATTATTTTGGTAGTGCAGATTTGATGCAAAGAAATTTAGATAACAGGATTGAAGTGATTACACCTGTTTATGACTCAGAAATCAAAGTAGAACTTGCGCGATTCTTTGACATACAATGGAAAGACAATGTGAAGGCTAGAATCATAGATTCACAGAACACTAATGAATATAGACTTCCTTCAGAACCTAAAATACGTTCACAAAGACAAATTTACCGTGTGATTGTTAAGAATGAACAAGAGAAAAGATAGCTGCTTTTGCCGTAGTCATTGATTTTACACTCCATTATATACTCAAACTTCAAATCCTAATTAATGTGCGTTGTTTCATGCTTGTACATAAGGATTATCAATAACAAAAAAGGCTGTCAAAATTGACAGCCCTTCTTTGTGAAAATTTTTTCCGCTTAGTATCCCATACCACCCATGCCCGGCATTCCACCGCCCATAGAAGCATGACCTGCACCGGCATTTTCTTCTACAGTCTCAATCAAAGCACATTCTGTTGTCAAAATCATACTTGCAACCGAAGCAGCGTTTTCTAATGCTACACGAGCCACTTTGGTAGGATCAATTACACCTGATTTAATAAGGTTTTCATATTCCTCAGTATGTGCATTAAATCCAAAATCATCTTTTCCTTCTTTAACCTTTTGAACAATGATAGAGCTTTCAAGTCCTGCATTGGTAACAATTTGACGAAGTGGTTCTTCTAATGCTCTTTTGATTATTTGAATACCGGTTGTTTCGTCATCATTATTTCCGGTTAATTTTTCAAGTGCAGTTATGGCACGGATGAAAGAAGTACCTCCACCGGGGACAATACCTTCCTCAACCGCAGCACGTGTTGCATGAAGTGCATCATCTACACGGTCTTTTTTCTCTTTCATTTCAACCTCAGAAGCAGCTCCAATGTACAATACAGCAACACCACCGGCTAATTTAGCAAGTCTTTCTTGCAATTTTTCACGATCATAATCACTGGTTGTAGCTTCAATTTGCGCTTTGATTTGGTTTACTCTTGCAACAATAAGCTCTTTGCTTCCTGCTCCGTTCACAATCGTTGTATGTTCTTTGTTGATAGTGATTTTCTCCGCTTTTCCTAAGTCTGCAAGAGAAGCATCTTCAAGTTTTCTGCCTTGCTCTTCGCTGATAACATTACCACCAGTCAAAATAGCAATATCTTGTAACATTTCTTTTCTGCGGTCTCCAAATCCCGGAGCTTTAACAGCAGCAATTTTCAAAGAACCTCTGATTTTGTTAACTACCAATGTAGCAAGGGCCTCACCTTCAACTTCTTCAGAAATAATAACAAGAGGTTTTCCTGTTTGTACAACTTTCTCCAACACAGGAAGAAGGTCTTTCATTGTAGAAATCTTCTTGTCATAAATAAGTACAAGAGCATCTTCTAACTCTGCTTCCATTTTGTCAGTATTGGTAACAAAATAAGGAGAAAGGTATCCTCTGTCAAATTGCATTCCTTCAACAATATCAACAGTTGTATCAGTTCCTTTAGCTTCTTCCACGGTGATTACGCCATCTTTACCAACTTTTTGCATTGCTTCTGCAATCAAAGTACCGATTTCGTGGTCATTATTTGCGGAAATAGTAGCAACTTGTTTGATTTTATTGTTGTCATCACCTACTTCTTTTGACATATTTTTAAGTTCTGCAACCACTGCGCTCACTGCTTTGTCAATACCTCTTTTTACATCAATAGGATTTGCACCGGCAGCCACATTTTTCAAACCTGTTGAAACAATTGCTTGTGCAAGTACAGTAGCAGTAGTTGTTCCATCACCGGCAATATCAGCAGTCTTGCTTGCTACTTCTTTTAACATTTGCGCACCCATATTTTGAGCAGGGTCTTTTAATTCAATTTCCTTCGCAACACTCACACCATCTTTGGTGATTTGAGGTGAGCCGAATTTCTTATCTATAACCACATTGCGACCTTTAGGTCCAAGTGTAACTTTTACTGCATTAGCAAGCTCATCAATACCTTTTTTGAGGTTATCTCTTGCGTCAATATTAAATTTAATTTCTTTAGCCATAACTTTATTCTGATTTTAAATGTTTGATTATATAATAGCAAGAATGTCTGACTCTCTCATAATAAGATAATCCTTGCCTTCGAGTGAAATTTCTGTGCCTGAATATTTTCCATACAACACAACATCACCGGATTTTACAGTTAACGGTTCATCTTTTTTCCCGCTTCCTACTGCTACAACAACACCGCGTTGTGGCTTTTCCTTTGCTGTGTCAGGGATATAAATTCCGCTGGATGTTTTTTCTTCTGCAGCTGCAGGTTCAACTAGAACTCTGTCTGCAAGTGGTTTAATATTTACTGCCATAACTATTATTAATTAATTTTTGTTCTGGTTTGCGAGAGAACGAAAGGTGTGCCAAATAAGGGTTTGTCAGCAAATCTGACACAAACAGGCAGAGGTTGTGCCAAAATGACTTTTATTACATGATTTAACTTAACTTGTCTTAACACTATAAACTCTAAAAACCACAGAAAACAGTCTAAAAAAGTCGAAAAAAAGTGCAAAACAAAATGCACACTTGACCTACTTTTGCAGCTTAAATGAGTATATCTAAAAATAAAGCCATCTTACTTCTTGAAGATGGAACTATTTTCAAGGGATTTGCAATCGGAAAAATAGGAACAACAACAGGAGAAATATGTTTTAGCACAGGATTAACCGGATACCAAGAACTTTATACCGACCCTTCTTTTTTTGGTCAGATATTAGTTCAAACTTTTGTTCACGTAGGAAACTATGGTACTAATGAAAATGAAATTGAGTCCGACAATATTCAAATTCACGGATTGGTTTGTAAGAGTTTTGCGAGTCATTACTCCAGAAAGCTGGCTACCAAAAGCTTACAGGATTATTTCATAGAAAAAGGAGTAGTAGGTATTGAAGGCGTTGACACCCGTGCAATTGTGCAACATATTCGCCAAAAGGGTTCAATGAATGCTATCATCTCTTCTGAGATTTTTGACATTGAGACATTAAAATCTAAACTTGCCTTAGTGCCATCTATGGCAGGTCTTGAACTATCTTCTCAGGTTTCTACAAAAAGTTTCTACACTATGGGCAACGAATCTGCACCGCTAAGAGTAGCAGTATTAGATTTTGGTATAAAGCAAAATATTCTGCGAAATTTAGTTAATAGAAACGTCTATTGTGGAATTTATCCTGCAAAGACTGATTTTAATGAATTGCTCAAATTTAAACCTGACGGAGTAATGCTTCCTAACGGACCCGGAGATCCCGGCACTATGACTTATGCAGTCAATACCGTTAAACAAATCATGGAAGCTAATATTCCAACATTTGGAATTTGTATGGGAAATCAATTGTTAGGACAAGCGTTCGGGCTAAAGACTTTCAAAATGAAAAACGGACATAGGGGTTTAAACCATCCGGTCAAAAATATTCAAACAGGAAAATGTGAAATTACGGTTCAAAATCATGGATTCGCGCTTAAAAATGAGCCTAACGAAATGATTGAAGTAACACATATTAACCTCAATGATGAAACTATAGAGGGTATTAGAGTAAAAGGAAAACCGGTGTTTTCGGTTCAATACCACCCTGAAGCAGCTCCGGGTCCTCACGACTCTCACTATCTTTTTGATGATTTTATTTCATTAATGCAAGCAAACAAAAAATAACAATATGAGCCAAATAGTTGACATTATTGCCAGACAAATACTTGATTCGCGTGGAAACCCAACCGTAGAAGCAGATGTAATCACAGAAGATGGATTTATTGGTCGTGCTGCCGTTCCTTCCGGTGCTTCTACAGGAATTCATGAAGCAGTTGAATTAAGAGATAAAGACCAATCAAAGTTTCTTGGAAAAGGAGTACTGAATGCCGTTAAAAATGTTGAAGACAAAATTGCAGGAGCGCTTGTGGGCATGGAAGTACAGGAACAAAAAGAGTTAGATCAGGTGATGATTGACTTAGATGGCTCAGAAAACAAATCTATTCTGGGTGCCAATGCTGTACTTGCCGTTTCACTTGCAGCAGCCAAAGCCGCTTCACAAGAAGTGGGATTGCCTTTATACAGATATCTTGGTGGAGTGAATGCATGCACACTTCCGGTGCCAATGATGAACATTCTAAACGGAGGTTCACATGCGGACAACTCTATTGACTTCCAAGAATTTATGATAATGCCATTCGGAGCAGATACATTTAGTGATGCTCTCAGAATGGGGGTTGAAGTGTTTCACCATCTCAAGAGTGTACTCAAGGAAAAAGGGTATTCAACCAATGTGGGTGACGAAGGCGGCTTTGCACCTAATATTAAATCCAATGAAGAAGCCATAGAAACAGTGTTGCGTGCGATAGAAAAAGCGGGCTATGTTCCCGGTGAAGACATCTATATTGCCATGGATGCTGCTTCTTCTGAATTTTACATAGAAGAAGAGGGTGTTTATCATTTCAAGAAATCTAGCGGAGACAAACTCACCAGTGATGAAATGGTAGGCTATTGGACAGAATGGATAAACAAATACCCCATTGTTTCCATTGAGGACGGCTTGTGGGAAGATGATTGGAAAGGTTGGGAGAAATTGACACAAGCAATTGGAAAAAGAGTGCAACTGGTGGGTGATGATTTATTTGTAACCAATGTAAAACGATTACAAGAAGGTATTGACAGGCACATCGCTAATTCTATTTTAGTTAAAGTAAATCAAATAGGGACTTTAACAGAAACTATTGATGCAATTAACCTCGCCACCCGCAATAGTTATACTAATATCATCAGCCATCGAAGCGGTGAAACGGAGGATGCTTTCATTGCAGACTTGGCTGTTGCTATGAACTCCGGTCAAATTAAAACGGGTTCTGCATCTCGCAGCGACAGAATGGCAAAGTACAACCAATTATTGCGTATTGAACAAGAGTTAGGTGCCCAAGCATTTTTTCCCGGAAAGAGATTCAAGTTTATTAAATAATAAACCACACTGTTTTCTACGAACTGCTAATAAACACAAGCAGTTAGCGCAGATTATAACCTATTTCTATACATGACAAAAATCATGTTTTAGGTGTTAATTTACAGTCTTTTATATTATATTTTTGTAGCCTTGATTAATGTGGATTCAAAAAAGAAATAATCTATGGGAGTAATGGTCATATTGTTAGGGGTGAGCTTATTCGTGGGCATATTATTTCTGATTGCATTTATTTGGTCAGTCAAAAGCGGTCAGTTCGAAGATGATTATTCCCCTGCACACAAAATTCTCTTTGAACCTCAAATCAAACAACAAGACGAAGACTATCAACACAATCAAACAAAAACCAATCATTAAATGGAAGAACAAAAACACACAAATGTCTCGACACAGTCGGGGCTTGAGACATTTTACTACGACAACAAAACTGTAAGAAACTTTGCGTATGCCACTGTTTTTTGGGGAGTTATCGGGATGTTAGCCGGTCTATGGGCTGCATTGTCCCTTTACTATCCTGAAGTAAATCTTGGCTTTGCAGCAACAACATTTGGACGTATGCGTCCAGTACATACAAATGCTGTAATTTTTGCATTTGTTGGTAATGCTATTTTTGCCGGTGTATATTACTCTTTACAAAGACTAACAAAAGCCAGAATGTTTTCTGATGTATTGAGCAAAATTCATTTCTGGGGCTGGCAATTTCTGATTCTTGCCGGAGCATTAACTTTATGGTTAGGTTTTACGCAAGCAAAAGAATATGCAGAATTAGAATGGCCTCTTGATATTGCTATTACATTGCTATGGGTTGTATTCGGCATCAACATGATGGGTACAATCATCAAGCGTAGAGAAAAACATTTATATGTAGCTATATGGTTCTATATTGGAACATGGGTAGCTGTGGCTATGTTGCATATTGTAAACTCTATGGCAATGCCATATTCACTTTTCGGTAGTGTGAGCTGGTATGCCGGTGTGCAAGATGCCTTGGTTCAATGGTGGTATGGGCACAATGCTGTTGCCTTCTTTTTGACAACTCCTTTCTTAGGTTTAATGTACTACTTTATTCCTAAAGCAGCCAACCGTCCAGTATATTCCTATCGTTGGTCTATCATCCATTTTTGGGCTTTAATTTTCATTTATATCTGGGCAGGACCTCACCACTTGCTTTATACTGCACTTCCTGAATGGGCACAAGGACTGGGAACTGTTTTCTCAATCATGTTGATTGCTCCTTCTTGGGGTGGTATGTTAAACGGGTTGTTGACATTGCGTGGAGCTTGGGACAGAGTGCGAGAGGATGCAATCCTTAAATTCTTTGTGGTAGCATTGACTTGTTATGGTATGGCAACTTTTGAAGGTCCAATGCTTTCTCTCAAAAGTGTTAATGCTATCAGCCACTACACTGACTGGACTATAGCTCACGTTCACGTGGGTGCATTGGGTTGGAATGGCTTTCTTGCATTCGGAATGCTCTATTGGATGATTCCGCGTTTGTTTGGTACAAAATTGTATTCTAATAAATTAGCAAATCAACACTTTTGGATAGGTATTGTTGGTATTATTTTCTATGTAATACCTTTATACTGGGCTGCATTTACCCAGAGTCTAATGTGGAAACAGTTTACCCCTGAAGGTGTATTAAAGTATCAGTTTATGGAAACTGTAAATACCATTTTGCCTATGTATGGATTAAGGGCATTAGGAGGTACATTCTATTTGGTTGGCGTATTCATGCTGATTTACAACTTATTTAAAACAATTAAATCAGGTAAACTGATTGAAAATGAAATGGCACAAGCAGCAGCTTTGCCAAAATTTGAAATAAAGTCTAATGTAAAAGAACACTGGCATTCATGGGTAGAGAAAAGACCAGTTCAGATGGTCATTTTATCACTTATTGCCGTAGGAATCGGAGGATTGGTAGAGATGGTTCCAACCTTCTTGGTAAAATCGAATGTGCCTACAATCAGCAGTGTGCAACCCTATTCAGCTTTAGAACTTTATGGCAGGAGTATCTATATCCGCGAAGGTTGTTATACTTGTCACTCACAAATGATAAGACCATTTAGAGACGAAGAAGCTCGTTATGGTGAATATTCAAAAGCAGGAGAGTTTGTATATGACCACCCTTATCAATGGGGTTCTAAGCGCACAGGACCGGATTTGCAACGATTGGGCGGTAAATACCCTGACAGTTGGCATTTTAATCACATGTTAGAACCTACCTCTACAACATTCGGTTCTATTATGCCTCCTTATCCTTGGCTGTTCAAAGATAAGGTTGATAAAAGCAAAACTTTTAGCATGATTAAAGCCATGAAACGACTTGGTGTTCCTTATCCCGATGGATATGAAAACAATGCTAATGACGAAATGGATAAGCAAGCAGAGAAAATTCAATCTTCATTGAAAAAAGATAAAATCGAAATCAGTAAAGATAAAGAGATTATCGCTCTTATTGCGTATTTACAAAGACTTGGAACTGATTTGAAGAAAGACGTTAACGAACTTAGTACCATAAAATAATTGAATCAATGAGGTTTATTAATTCTTTAAGATCTATCGAAGGAGTGAGCATATATCCTATCATCACGCTGATATTATTTATGACTATCTTTATCCTTGCGGTGATTTTGATTTTTTCTAAGAGTAAAAAAACAATCAATGAAATCAAAAGGATTCCCTTAGATGACAATCAAGACGAATCATTAAACATCCACAATCAACAATAATAACATGAAAAAGACACATAAGATTTTTATTCAGATTACAGCTGTTTTGACATTCATCACTATGCCAATTGCAGGATTATTTGCGGAAGCAGCAGAAGAAATAACAAACAATACGAATGAAATTTCATCAGGTTATTTTTATATCATTTCAAGCATCTTGGCATTGATTATCATAGCGATCTTGTTATTCATTTTGTCTATCAACAAGCAAATCGCACCCATGATAAAAGAAATCAATGAAAAGAAAGGGATTAAAAAACGTTCATGGCTTGAACAGCTTAACGAAACAAGGAGTTTAGATTCTGAATCTGAAGCTGCCATTGACTTAGGGCATGACTATGATGGAATCCGTGAGTTAGATAATCCTACTCCTCCATGGTGGAAATGGGGTTTTAGAATCAGTATGGTATTTGCCGTAGTGTATATGTGGGTTTATTTTGTAGGAAAAAATGCACCGCTTCAATTAGAAGAACTTGCTATTGCGAATGCGCATGCCGAACAAGCAAAAGCAGAATACTTGGCAAAATCAGGCAATCAAGTTGACGAAAACAATATCCAAGCAATAACTGATGCCGGTGAAATCGCAAAAGGAAAAGAGATTTTTGAGAAAAACTGCTCTGCTTGTCATTTGAATGACGGTGGAGGACTAATAGGTCCAAACTTAACTGATGATTATTGGATGCACGGCAACACCTTGAATGATATTTTTAAAACCATTAAATACGGTGTGCCGGGTACGGGAATGGTTGCATGGCAGGCAAATTTTTCTGATAAACAAATCGTTCAAATAACAAACTTTGTCAAATCTCTTCACGGAACCACTCCTCAAAGTGCCAAAGAACCTGAAGGTGATTTAATCAAAAATTAAGTATTGCTTAAATGAATGAGGAATTAAGTAATAAAGACATTCCCTTATGGGATCAATCCTTTCGCGACCATCTCACAACTGTTTCAGAAGACGGTAAATCAAAGTACATCAAACCAACAAAACCAAAAGGTAAGTGGTTTAATAGACGTGCCGTTTTGGCTGTTTTATATTATGCTGCTTTCTTTACTGTTCCTTTTATTAAAGTGAATGGGAGACCCTTATTGCTCTTTGATTTTTTTAATGGGAAATTCATCTTATTCGGAAAAGCATTTTGGCCCCAAGATTTCTTTGTATTGGGATTAATTATGCTGGCAGCCATTCTATTTATTGCAATCTTTACGGTGGCTTATGGCAGAATATTCTGTGGTTGGATTTGCCCTCAAACTATTTTTATGGAGATGTTGTTCCGAAGGGTGGATTTTCTAATTTTAGGAACACCCGCAAATCATAGGAAATGGTCAAATGCACCTATGTCTGCCAAAAAAGTCGGAATTTTTTCTCTTCGATATGGGATTTATGCACTGCTTTCTTTCATCATTGCTAATACTTTTCTTTCCTATATCATCGGTGTGGACGAGCTGTTTAAAATTATTACAGAGCCTGTTAGTCAACATCTTGCGGGCTTTATAGGTATTATAATTTTTACTGCTGTTTTCTTTGGTGTATATGTATTTCTGAGAGAACAAGTCTGTACAAATATCTGCCCTTATGGTCGTATGCAAAGTGTGTTATTAGACAAACACAGTATTGTTGTTGCTTATGACTACGGACGCGGAGAGCCCAGAGGAAAGTTTAAAAAAGACCAAGGGGACTTGGGTGACTGTATTGATTGTTTTCAGTGTGTAAATGTATGCCCTACCGGGATAGACATCAGGAACGGAACTCAATTAGAATGTGTGAATTGTACCGCTTGTATCGATGCTTGTGATTTTATGATGGAAAAAACCGGTCGCCCTAAGGGATTGATACGGTATGATTCTGAGTTTAATATCGCAAATAATAAAGCATTTACTTTTACTAAAAGACTCAAGCTTTATTCTGCTGCCTTAATTTTCCTTCTTGTATGTATCGTGAGTTTATTAGCTTCTCGTAGTAATATTACAGGTCAGATATTGAGAACTCCCGGGCTGCTATACCAAGAAAAAGGTACTGATAGTATTTCAAACTTATTTAATATCAAAATCATCAACAAGACACTCACCAATAGGATGTTTGAGCTTAGATTAGAAGATATGAATGGTGCTATTCAATACGTTGGTAAGCCATATATTGCAGGAAAGGCAGATGATTATTCTTCGGCTACATTTTTTGTGATTCTGCCCAAAACCGAAGTTAAGAACCGTAAAAATGAAATCAAAATCGGACTATATGAACAAGGAGAAAAGATAAAAACTTTGAAAACAAACTTCTTAGGTCCTATTGCGGCCATGAATTAACACTATATGAAAGAAAGAAAATATGGTTTTTGGAATTGGGGAACAGGCATTGTAATCACTCTGTGTCTGGGAGCAATTGCAATACTTTTTCTGGTATATCAAACAACCAAAGTAAGCTTTTCAATGGTTGAGAAAGATTATTACAGTGCAGAACTAAAATATGACCAAAAAAAGTCTGCACTTGCCAACACAAAGAGCCTCTCTTCTAAGATTGACATTCACTTTGATGGCAAGTTTTTAATGATACAATTTCCTAAAGAATGTATCGCTCAGAACATTGAAGGAGAGCTGGTTCTATACAGACCCTCCGATCAAAACATGGATATAGTCGTGCCCCTTGAGCTTGACAAAGATGGAATGATAATAATTGAAGGAAACAAGTTGCTATCCGGCAAATACATTCTCAAAGGCGGTTGGACTATGAACGACAAAAGTTATGATGTGGAGCAACCTTTCTTCGTTAAAAAATAGCCCTTATACAAATTATAGCAGCGATATTCGCATGTTGATTTTCCTGTTCTTCTATTGTTTACACTGATCATCATACCCGCGCTCACACTTGGATTCTTAGGCAGTTTTCATTGTGTAGGGATGTGTGGTCCTATAGCACTATCATTGCCAGTTGGTCATCTTTCAGGAATCAGAAAAACACTAGGCATTATCTCTTATAATCTCGGAAGGGTGGTTACCTATGCTATTTTAGGTGCATTATTCGGAATGATTGGAAAAACCTTTGTGCTATTTTCTTCACAACAGCTCCTCTCAATAATTTTGGGAATCCTCCTAATGCTGATGTTTATCTTGATGTTAGTTGGCAAAAGGATTATGGGTAATTCAACATGGCTTCAACAATGGAACAGAACATTAAGCAAAACAATGGCTCCATTATTTCAACACAAAAACCCTTTGGTGTTAAGTATAATAGGACTTTTAAACGGTCTTCTACCTTGCGGTTTGGTATATATGGCAATTACCGGTGCCGTAGCATTTGCTTCACCTTGGCAGTCAGCGGTTTTTATGGCTTTTTTTGGATTAGGTACACTCCCTGCAATGATGCTCGTGAGTATTGCCGGCAATATGATTCAACTATCATTGCGAAACACCATCCGCAAAATTTCTCCTTACATTATAGGATTGATGGGTTTGCTAATGATTCTGAGAGGAATGAACCTTAACATCCCCTACTTTAGCCCTAGCCTTAAACAAGACAAGATGAAATGCTGTGAGCTGCCTGATAAGTGAGCCCAAGCACAAAACGTCTTTAGTTGGCATTGAAACCCTTATTGGGAAAAGTGCTAATACGTGAGTTTGAGCAATATTTTTCATTGGCATTTTTCTATACCTTTGCGCAACCTAAAAAAACACAACACAATGTCATATCTATTTACATCAGAGTCTGTATCAGAAGGACACCCGGATAAAGTTGCCGACCAAATTTCAGACGCGCTTTTAGATAATTTTCTTGCTTGGGATCCAAAATCCAAAGTAGCATGTGAAACTTTAGTTACAACCGGTCAGGTTGTATTAGCAGGTGAAGTAAAATCAGACACCTATATTGATATTCAAAAGATTTCGCGAGATGTCATTGCCAAAATAGGATATACAAAATCTGAATATATGTTTGAAGCCAATGGTTGCGGTGTTTTTTCTGCTATACATGAGCAATCGCCCGATATCAATAGAGGAGTGGAAACTAAAAAATTGGAAGACCAAGGTGCCGGAGACCAAGGTATCATGTTCGGTTATGCAAGCAATGAAACACAGAGTTATATGCCACTGTCGCTTGACCTTTCGCATTGCCTGTTGAGAGAACTTGCCGAAATCAGAAGAGAAGGCAAGAAAATGACCTATTTGAGACCTGATTCCAAATCTCAAGTTACAGTAGAATATGGGGATGACAACAAGCCTAAAAGAATTGAAACTATAGTTGTTTCAACTCAACATGATGAATTTGTAACTGCAAAATCTTCTAAAACAGCTGATATTGCTAAGGCAGATAAAGAAATGCAATGCAAAATCAAAGAGGATGTAATCAATGTATTAATCCCAAGAGTATTAAAGAAATATCCATACTTCAAACCCTTTTTTAACAAGGATGTAAAGTACTTGGTAAACCCGACAGGAAAATTTGTAATCGGAGGTCCTCATGGTGACACAGGTTTAACCGGTAGAAAAATAATTGTAGATACTTATGGGGGTAAAGGTGCTCATGGCGGTGGTGCATTTAGCGGAAAAGATCCTTCAAAAGTTGACCGTTCTGCTGCTTATGCCATGAGATATATTGCCAAAAATATGGTTGCTGCCGGCATTGCCGAAGAAGTGTTAGTGCAAGTTGGATATGCTATTGGTGAAAAAGACCCGGTTGGTCTTTATGTAAACACCTATGGCACTGCTAAGGTTAAAATGTCTGACGGAAAAATTGCTGAAAAACTTATGAAAATAGTTGACCTTAGACCTTACAGTATTGAGAAAATGTTCAATCTCAGAACACCTATTTACTCTGAAACTGCATCTTACGGTCACATGGGCAGAGAGCCTCAAGTAGTTGAAAAGACCTTTGAAAGACCTACCTTCGGCAAAATAGAAACTAAGAAAATTAAAGTAAAACTATTCCCTTGGGAAGAGTTAAATCATATTAAGATTTTTAAAAAAGAATTCAATTTAAAATAAACTAAAAAACATGTGTGGAATTGTAGGTTACATCGGACAAAGAGAAGCGCTGCCTGTTATTATTAAAGGCTTAAAGCGATTAGAGTACAGAGGTTATGACAGTGCCGGAGTTGCGTTGTTAGACAGTAAGCTACATGTTTTTAAAACCAAAGGTAAGGTTGTTGATTTAGAAAACATTATTCCACCCAAAATGCCTCAAAAAATTGGAATGGGACATACCCGTTGGGCAACCCATGGTGTTCCAAACGATATCAACGCTCATCCTCATTTGAGTCAAAGTGGCGATATGGCGGTCATTCACAATGGTATTATTGAAAATTACAATTCTTTAAAAGAAGCTCTGATGAGAAAAGGGCACGTGTTTCAAAGTGAAACCGATACTGAAGTGCTGATTCATTTGGTTGAAGAAATCAAAGAAAGAGAAGAGTGTTCATTGGAAGAAGCAGTACGCCTTGCACTCAACCAAGTTGTGGGTGCTTATGCTATTGTGATATTGTCGCGCAATGACTCAGGTAAATTGATTGCTGCAAGAAAAGGAAGTCCGCTCGTAATTGGATATGGTGAAGAAGGTGAGTATTTTCTTGCTTCTGACGCAACACCGATTGTTGAATACACAAGAAAAGTTACCTATTTGAATGATGGAGAAATGGTTTTTATTAATAATGGCAAACTCACCATCAAAACAATAGAAGACGTTGTTAAATCTCCCTACATTCAAGAGTTAGAAATCAACTTAGATGCCATTGAGAAAGGTGGTTTTGAGCATTTCATGCTAAAAGAAATCTTTGAACAACCCAAATCTATCCTTGATTCATTCAGAGGCAGAATTGACTCTACAACAGGTCAATTTATGATGAGAAGCCTTCAGGAATACGAGGAAAAATTAAAAAATATCAATCGAATTGTGATGCTGGGCTGCGGTACAAGCTGGCATGCCGGACTTGTAGCTGAATATTTGTTTGAGGAGTTAGCGCGTATTCAAGTTGAAGTTGAATATGCCTCCGAGTTCAGATATAGGAACCCTGTTATCAGCAAAGATGATTTGTATATTGCCATTTCTCAAAGTGGCGAAACCGCAGACACGCTTGCAGCCATGTCATTGGCTAAGGAACATAATGCAACTGTCTTTGGTGTTTGTAACGTAGTTGGTTCTTCCATCCCTCGAATGAGCGATGCAGGAGCATATACACATGCAGGTCCTGAAATTGGTGTGGCTTCTACCAAAGCTTTCACCTCTCAAGTTACTGTTCTCTCATTGTTAGCTTTGGCACTTGCGGATCTTAGAGGAACAATCAGCAAATCTCAACTGAAATTGTACATGGCAGAATTAGAGAACATTCCTGCTAAGGTTGAAAAAACATTGGAACTCAATGAGAAAATCATTGAAATATCAAAGAAGTTTAAAGATTCTCACAATTTTCTGTATTTAGGACGCGGAGTTAACTTTCCGGTTGCGTTAGAAGGTGCACTTAAACTAAAAGAAATCTCTTATATCCATGCAGAAGGATATCCTGCTGCCGAGATGAAACACGGTCCTATTGCACTGATAGACGACCAAATGCCGGTTGTGTTTATTGCAATTAAAAAGGGACACTACGAGAAAATGATAAGTAATATACAAGAAGTAAAAGCCAGAAAGGGAATTGTGATAGCTATTGTTAATGAAGGGGACAGCCAAGTGAGAAACATGGCTGATTATGTGATCGAAGTTCCCGAAACCGATGAAATCTTCTCTCCTTTGTTAACCACCATTCCGCTGCAATTACTCTCTTATCACATTGCTGTTATGCGCGGTTGTAACGTAGATCAACCTCGCAACTTGGCTAAAAGTGTTACTGTGGAGTAAAGGATAAAGTCTGAATTATTCCATCTGTTCAAAACATAGTAAAAACCCAAGGAAAGATCATTTGCGTTAAATCGGGGCTTTCCAAACGTGATTCTATCACTTGGTTTACTTTAAAGTCGTTTTATAACTAAAAACTTGGTTTGACCGGGTTTTGTAGTAGTTAAGGCATGGGTATTGTGTTGGAGGATACTTACCGTAACAAGTAAATCAACCAACTCTGCCTGCTTCTTTTCATTTTATTCTTTTTGAAAGTAGGACAACGAACTTATTGTGCCATTGAAGTATTCTTGTTAAAGAATTGACTGACAAATTTGCCTGTATAGGACGATTTGCAGTTGGCTAATTCTTCGGGAGTTCCCGCAAAAACAAGGTTACCGCCTTTATCTCCTCCCTCCGGTCCTAAGTCTATTACATAATCAGCACATTTAATCATATCCGGATTGTGTTCAATTACAATCACAGAATGTCCTTTTTCAATCAGCGCGTTGAGCGAACCTAGCAGTTTTGAAATATCATGGAAATGTAAACCTGTTGTAGGTTCATCAAAAATAAAAAGAAGCGGTTGGCTTCCGTGTCCTTTACCTAAGAATGAAGCCAGTTTAACTCTTTGGGCTTCTCCACCACTCAGCGTGTTTGAAGATTGACCGAGCTTGATATAACCCAGCCCGACTTTTTGTAGAGGTAGCAATTTCTCACTGATTGTTTTATTATCCTCAAAGAAAATCATGGCTTCATCCACTGTCATTTCTAGCACTTCTGCCACATTTTTACCTTTATATTCCACTTCGAGTACTTCGTCTTTAAACCGTTTCCCATGGCAAAATTCACATGGAAGCACGATATCTGCCATAAACTGCATTTCAATCGTTTGAACACCATCACCCTTGCAGTGTTCACAACGTCCTCCTTCCACATTGAAAGAGAAAAAAGAAGGTTTATATTTTTGGTTTTTAGAAACACTTTGCTCCGCAAATAAATCGCGTATAACATCCCAAGCTTTAACAAAAGTAACAGGATTGCTTCTTGACGAACGTCCTAAGGGGTTTTGGTCAATCAGTTCCACCCCTTTAATCAAGTCGTATTTGCCTGTAAGCTCCAAAAACCTTCCGGTTTTAATTCCCGAATACAGTCCTAATTTTTTTTGCAATGCAGGGTAGAGAATCTTCTTTACCAGAGTTGTCTTGCCGCTTCCACTCACTCCTGTAACAACTGTCAGTGTACCTATGGGGAACGAAACATCAATATACTTTAGGTTGTTTTCATGAGCACCTTTCACGGTAATCATATTGACAGCTTTGCGTCTGAAAGCAGGAATGGGGTTGCAAATTTTTCCTGTTAAATAATCTGCAGTAAGTGAGTTTGTAGCATGTGTGAGTGCATTAAAATTACCTGCAAAAACTACTTCACCACCGTGTGTACCTGCCAAAGGTCCAATATCAATAATGTAATCAGCGGCTTTCATCATTTCTTCTTCATGTTCCACCACAATGACCGTATTATTTTTCTTTTGCAAATCTTTCAATACTTCAATTAATTGGAGGGTGTCACGAGGGTGCAACCCAATACTAGGTTCATCTAACACATAAATAGAACCTGACAATGAACTTCCCAAAGAGGTTGCCAATCTCACTCTTTGAGATTCTCCGCCACTCAGCGTATTTGACATTCTATGCAGCGTTAGATATCCTAATCCTGTTTTATATAAAAATTCCAATCGGTTTCTTATTTCAGTCAAAACCCTCTCTACTGCTTTATTTTGGATTCCTTCAAATTCTACCTCTTTAAAAAAATAGTAGGCTTTTTCAACCGGCATAAGGAGTATATCCATTAATGAAACTTTGTCAGGCAGATTTTCAAATTTCTTTTTAGGAACTAATTTTACATAAGTAGCTTCTTTGCGCAGTTTTGTCCCTTTACATTCCGTGCAAATAGTTCTACCGCGATAGCGTGAAAGCATCACCCGGTATTGAATTTTATAAGATTTCTCTTCTAAATGGGCAAAGAAATCAAAGATACCTTTTGCTTTGTTAGTACCGTTCCACAAATATTGTTTTTGTTCCTCGGTGAGATCTTTGTATGCCCTGTGAATTGGAAAATCATCCATGACAGCTTGTTTCAAAAAATGCTGCTTCCACACACTCATTACCTCTCCCTTCCAGGGAACAACACAATTGTCAAAGACAGAAAGGGTAATATCGGGAATCACTAAGTCCGGGTCTATATCATTAATCTCTCCCAAGCCTTCACATCGTTGGCAAGCACCCGCTGGACTGTTAAAACTCATATTGTTCAAATCCGGTTCTTGGAACAAAATGCCATCTTTCTCCAACACATCGGCAAAAGAGCGAATCTTAGTGCTGCCATCTTTTTGTTCTATCAGCAAAGAGCATTTGCCGCTTCCTTCCCAAAAAGCGTTTTCCACTGAATCAAAAAAGCGAGTACGCATTTCATCATCTTCTGCCATGAGTGCAAGTCTGTCAATAATTAAATAACAGTCGTACAAACTTTTGAGTTGTGTAACCTCTAATTTATCTAATCTGACAACTCCTTCATTTTTATGATAAAGCCTTACAAAGCCTCTTTTTTTAACAGACTCAATTTCCTTCTGCACATCAACCGTCTTGTTATTCCAAGATTTTAGTTTCGACATAATGATAATAGACGTATTTGGAGCTAATTCAGCAACAAAATTCCATACATCTTCGGGTCTTTGTCTGATTACTTTTTCTCCTGAAACCGGACTGTAAATACTGCCTAATCTTGTAAAAAGTAGTTTCAAATAGTCATAAATCTCTGTGGCGGTTGCAACCGTAGAACGTGGGTTACGTGTAATAATCTTTTGTTCGATGGCAATAGCCGGAGCTAATCCTTCTATAACATCAACTTCGGGCTTGGGCATTCTCCCCAAAAACTGACGTGCATATGACGATAGGCTCTCCACATATCTGCGCTGTCCTTCTGCATAGATTGTATCAAAGACAAGCGATGTTTTTCCCGATCCTGAAACACCTGTAACAACCGTAAAAGATCCATGGGGTATCTCTACAGAAACAGATTTAAGATTATGCTGCCTTGCACCTTTGATTATCAAGGAGTTATAACTATTTGGTTTATTGCTCATACATAAAATTCAAAAAAATAATTTGGTAAAAAAGAATTAATCTCTTAATTTAGTCGCCATATTTAACGCATAGGTCTATAAGAAAAATCTCTACAAAGCCCAATTTATTAATAGCTTGAACCAAATTTTCGCTCTGCAAAATAGGAGATTTTATTATGAATAGACAACAAATTTCAGACAGGGATTTAATTAGCAATTTCATAGCCGGCAATGAGGCTTGTATGGAAATGCTTGTGAAGCGCTATAAATTTAAGGTTTATACAGCAATATACCTTGTTGTACAAGACACTTATATTGCAGAAGATATCTTCCAGGAGACTTTTATTAAAGTGATCAGGACCTTTAAATCAGGTAAATACGAAGAGAACGACAAGTTCAAACAATGGGTAATGAGAATTGCGCGAAATCTTGCCATTGACTATTATCGCAAAGTCAAAAAGATGCCCAAAATCACCCGAGATGACGGAAGTGATATATTTGAAACACTCAATTTTTCTGAAAAAAGTATTGAAGATAAAATTGTGCAAAATGAAAGAGAAAGAGTCATCAGAATGTTTATCAAAGAATTACCGGAAGAACAAAAAGAAGTGTTGATTTTGAGACATTATGGAGATTTGAGTTTTAAAGAAATTTCTGAATTGACCGGAATCAGCATAAATACCGCTTTGGGAAGAATGCGCTACGCACTCATTAACCTTAGAAAATTAATTAATACGCACGCTCCGGACCTTAATAAATAAGTCAAAAAACACTCATCATAAATTATTTAAAATTTAAGCAATAAAGAACGAATTAGTTTCGTTTTGTGATTGTTTATTGGATTATAAATGATGACACTATGGATATAAAATTTACTCAAGAAGATTTAATTAGATTCGTTTACCAGGAAACATCACAAGAAGAGAATATTCAGATTTTGCAAACCCTTGAAAAAAGTAAAGAGTTGCGTGATGAGCTTTCCGAACTGCTTGCTACTATTGATTTATTGAATGAATTAAAGTACGAGCCAAATGAAACAATTCTCAAAATTTTGAATGAAGAAGCCAGCTCTTCTTCACTCGAGATGTCTTAGAATGAATCTTTATCCGATTTGTTCGTTTACGACTAAATCTGTTAGCCGCCTTGTTTCCTTTTGCTGTTCTCTTTACAAACATTAATCCCTCTTTCAGCGTCAACTATTATTGGTAAATCACCCTTACCTTCGCAGCATTCATGGAAAATCTTGAGATAGGAGAAATCTTTGCTCTTTATGGTAAATTACTTGAACTGCATGGCGAAAACGCTTTTAGGGCTGCCAATTACCTGAATGCACCCTTTAAATTTAAAAAACTAAATGAGCGTATTGCAGACATGGACGAAGAACAAATCGTGTCTCATCCCGCATTGGGGAAATCGCTTGCTGAAAAAATTCCAGAAATACTGCTAAAAGGCAGTTTTGCCGATCTTGACAAATTGATAGCAAAAACTCCTGCAGGTCTTATTGAGTTACTTAGTGTTCGCGGGCTTGGTGCAAAAAAAGTCAGAGAACTGTGGACACAACTCGGGGTTGAATCTCCGGGAGAACTTCTCTATGCTTGCAAAGAAAACAGACTGATTTCACTCAAAGGATTCGGAGAAAAATCACAACAGAATATTGTCAAAGAATTGGAATTCAGAGAGTTGAACTTAGGCAAAATCTTATTTTCAGCCCTGCAACCAACAGCAGCACAACTTTTTGATTTTATCAGCAACCTTGCGTGTATCAGCCGCGTTGAATATAGCGGAGCATACAGAAGACTATGCGAAATCATCAGTAAATTAGAGTTTGTTGTGGTATGTAACAACCTTGAACAACTGAAACAAGAACTGTCCGGTTTGGGTTTGCAAATCAAAGAAGAGTCTCCGTCCCAATTAAACTATGAACTTAAACCCGGATTTGAATTTGTCTTACATATTGCCAACGCAAATAATTTTGCTTCAACCTTATTCAGGACGAGTGCATCTGCAGCGCATTTGTCCAAGATTACAATGATTCGGGAACATGCATCAACCGAAGAAGAAATTTATCAAGAGAATGGATTGCACTTCATACGTCCTGAACTGAGGGAAGGATTGAATGAAATAGAATTAGCTCGCCAAGGAATCATACCGGAAGCAGTTTCATACTCCGATGTAAAAGGGGTGTTACACAACCACACTCAGTGGTCAGATGGTAGAAATACGGTGAGAGAAATGGCTGAATTTTGCATTGCAAAAGGCTGGGAGTACATAGCCATTTGCGATCATTCACAAACAGCAGCTTATGCTGGAGGTTTGTCCATTGACAGGGTCTTGCAGCAGTTTAATGAGATTGACAAACTTAATGTTGAACTGGCTCCGTTTAAAATTTTCAAGGGAATAGAAAGCGATATTTTGGGCGATGGCAGCCTTGATTACCCCACAGAAATTTTAGCTCAATTTGACCTTGTGGTTGCATCGGTACACAGCAACTTGAATATGGATGAAGAACGAGCCATGCAAAGATTAACTGCCGCTATAGAGAATCCCTACACAACGATTCTTGGACATCCAACAGGACGACTTTTGTTGAGCAGAAAAGGGTATCCTGTCAATCATAAAGAATTGATAGATATCTGTGCAGCCAACCAAGTTGTCATAGAGTTAAATGCCAATCCCCACAGACTTGATATCGACTGGCGATGGCTTGACTATGCTGTGAGCAAAGGAGTAACTATTGCTATTAACCCTGATGCACACAATTTGAAAGGACTGACTGACATGCAATATGGCGTTAATGTTGCTCGCAAGTCAAATCTTCAAAAGGAATTTGTGTTAAACAGTTTGAGTCTTGCAGAGTTTGAACAGTTTTTATCCCGTATAAGACAAAGTAAAGGTATATGAACTACGTTGAATTTTGCAAACTTTGGGACGATGAAACCATGACAGGGTTTCAGCTCAAAACCTCCGGTTCTACAGGAGAACCTAAACCGATCTTACTTGAGAAAAAATGGCTTGAATACAGCGCGAAGCAAACACAACAAACATTAGGCATCACTTCCGGCAAAATCTTTTGTTGTATTCCAACTGACAAAGTGGGTGGTTTCATGATGATGGTGCGTGCAAGAGTACTTGGACTTGGTTTTGAATATGCAGAGCCTTCTTCTGATCCCATGACAAATCTGGTTTTTAATCATGATTGTACATTTATTAGCTTAGTGCCGCTGCAACTCAAAGCGATTTTAGAAAACCTTGAATCTGTGCAAAAACTCAACCGATTCTCACATATTCTGATTGGTGGCGGACCCATTGACGACAATGTAGTAGCAGCACTACAAACATTAAGACCTGCCATTTATCACACTTATGCAATGACGGAAACTTATTCGCATATTGCACTCCGAAGGCTCAATGGAGCAAAAGCTCAAAAACGATTTTATCCTTTACCCAATGTCAAAGTGCAATTGAATGAATCCACTTGTTTGCAAATTCAAACCCAATTTTCTGCATTGATAGACACTACTGATTTAGCCCATATTTATCCGGATGGTTCTTTTGAAATTCTCGGAAGAGCTGATTTTGTTATCAATAGTGGTGGTATAAAAATCTTGCCTGAAAGGGTTGAAAAACTCATTGCTGAAAGCCGTATCGTACCATTTGCTTTTGTCATTAGCAGCAAGCCCGACAGTCGTCTTGGCGAAAAGGTAGTAATGGTGTGCAACCAAGACACCAAGCTTCCCCTGAACACGCTGCAAACCCTTAAAAAACAACTGCCAAAATATCATAATCCGTTGGAGATTATATTGGTTACTGATATTCCTCACACAAATAACGGTAAACCGGATAGAAAAAAATTAAAACAATTATTGTCCCACACTTAAGTGGATGCTTTTGCTGTACTGTGCAGCACTAAAACCCAAAACCTATATGTATCCCAAGGCTCACGTGATATTCGTTTGAATCAAAAGCAAACTCTACAGTAGGGCCTAAATGAAAATGTTTAAACTCAAATTCATAGGAAGTTTCCACATGAAAAGAAAATTGTGGTTGACTAAACTGATTATCTTCAAAAGTCAGCCCCGGTGCAAGTGCAATTTGATACCTATCAATAGGACGGTAATTGCCAACTAAACTGAAAGTATGGTGTTTGTGATGATTAAAAATACTCTCATATCCTATACCTGCACCAAATTTTGATTCTTTAATTTTACGGATATAATGGACATGTAACCCGTAATCCCAAATTTTTTCATGCGGAAAATACACAGGATTGGGCGCAATTCCTATTTCATTTTTGTGATTGTCGTGGTGTGAATGTTCTTGAGCCTGCAAAGAAGATGATCCCAAAATAAAAAAAGTAGTGAAGCATAATGCTGCTGAAAGAATTACGTGTTTAATTCGCATAAAAATATCAGTGTTTGAATCAAAACCTATACCTAATGACAACCCTTGCCAAATTGGCACACCTTACTTCTCCAATCATATTAAAAATCAAAAAGGTAGCGGGCTGATTAAAATAAATAAATTGATCCAAAAATAGCTTTTTCTGTTTTTCTATTCTCAAAATTTGCATGTAAAATAATCAAAAGATAATATTACAAATTTGATTAACGTTTATCTTTGACTGCGTGTTAATCTTTAACTTAAAACAAGTTGTCTTTAAACACTGAGCAGTTAACAATTGCTAAACTATAAAAACACTTACCAGCCTTTTATTTATCTATATACAAGAACTATTAAAGTACAGCAATGCACAGACTACATTAAATAATAAAAACTCTCCATCACTACTCATTTTTCCTTTTGTTGAATGAGAGTATTGCTCTGCCATTGACTAGTTGTCCTTTAGTTAACTTTTTTTCTTCTATAAGTTTCGGTTCAATGAAGACATACTCAATGAAACCAAAGTTTTGTGGAGAAACCAATTTCAAAATACCTTTAAAATCCTTTATTGTATCTGAATTCGTGTTGGAGTCAACTTTTTTCAGGACGATACACATGTGAACAGGGTATATATTTAGCGGTTTTAACCTATACTACGCTTGATGGTCATACCTATGAACAAAGTTAGACATTAGTGCTCTTAAGGTAGTGTAGCTTCAGACACGGTTTGCTCGCAATCTTATAACTATAATCCGAATCGATTGTTCAAACATCATTTTTGACGTTTGTAAAAGATATAATCAGAAACTAAAGGCTCTACCCCTTGGTTTTTTAAATCTGTTACTATTTGCCCTCGGTGGTAAGTAAAATGGTTCACAACATGAAAAAGTATATCCCTGATACTATTACTAAAAACTTCTCCTTTGCTATTTGTGTATTGAATGACCTCGCATAGGTCTGCTTTGTTAAGTATTTGCAAAGTATGCTGAAAGTTTTCTTGATTCATGGTTTTTAATTCAGCTATAGTGTGCAACTCCCATACACCAATTATAGGCTTTGTCTTTTCTATTCGATAATTCCAAATATGATGAGCATTGACAACATGATTAATAAGCTTTACAACTTTTTCAGAGACTTTTTCGGGGTTGTTTTTAATAACATCAAACACTTGTTGATTGTAATAATGGCTGTATTCAAATAATGCTGTAAAAAACTGTTTCATCGGAAGTGATTTTATATACAAGTCGGGTTATTCTGCTGCCCACAATGGCAATCATCAAGCAACCTCATTCTGTGTCCAAATGTAAGATTTTAGATGAGAATTGTATTCCAAAAAAGTTGTTTTGAAAGTGAGCATAACAGATATGCTACAACCACAATCAAAGTCAAGTTATTACAGATTGTTTTTCATTGGATTATTAGTTTTTGATTGTAACTATTCTTACTATCTGTAACTTGTACTTTATATATGCCTCTTGAAAAATTGCTACAATCAATTTCTGTCCTGTTTGAAATGTTGTCTTGAGCATAAATCTTACGTCCGGTTATATCAAAAACTTCAAGAGAAAAACTTTTATTAGGCAATTCAATTGTAAAAGTATGCTGTGCAGGGTTTGGATAAACTTGTAATACTGCATTTCTCTCAACTGATACTTGAGTAACAGCAGTTTTGTTGCACATTATTTCAATCAGTTTTTGCCATATAGTATCATTCATGGTAAAAGGTACGGCACTGCTTGTAGGGGCATTGCCCATACGTATAAAAGTCAAATTCATGCTGGGCACTACATTTATGAATTGCCCATTTTTTCCCAAAGCTGCATACATATCAGCAGGTGCATTGGGATTGAGGTATCCGTTAAATTGCAGTTGTAAATTTGGAAGTCTGTAAGAAGATTTTCCATTCAACCACCACAAGTAACCATAGGACTGGTTGATATTTTGCGAAGTATTTACCATTTGATTGAAGTATTCCGTATCGGTCAAAATCTGGTTGCCATTCCAGTTCCCGTGATTGAGAATCAATAGTCCAAAACGAGCCATACTCCTTGGTTTACTGTAAAATACATTGTTGTTGTTCGAATAAACAAACATTCCTGTCATACCGATAGGCACTCCGATATTTTGCATTACATAAGAATTGAGCGATTGTCCGGTAGCATAATAAATAACACTGTCAAGCAAGGTATAGGGTGCATTGTGATAAGCCCATCGGGTGCCTGCATCAGCAATGTATTGGAGACAGGTGTCGGCAAAACAGTGGTTATCAGGCACACCATCATCTAAGCCACTTGTCATGGAAAGTTGGTGCTTAATTGTGATTAAATCTTCTTTTGCCGGGGGGCAAACTGTCCAACCTGCCCCAAGATATTGAGAGGTCGGGTCATTTATATCAAGAAATCCTTCTTGTTGTGCAATACCCACCGTAAATGCAGTGAGTGTTTTGCCCGCAGATGCCCAATACCAAACACTATCCATAGTAAATGTGCCGAAGTATTTCTCCATAACAATTTTACCGTCTTTAAGCAGTATAAATGCTTTTGAATTTCGGGCTTCCAAATAGTCATACAGGGTGTCTATCTTGTCTTCACACCAGCCGAGCGAAGCGGGAGAAATGGTATCCCAATCAGTACCTGAGGTTGGAGGAAAATAAAGTGTTTGGGCTTTGGCTGTAATGGAAAAAACATATATAATAAGTAGTAAATATTTTTTCATTTTTATGTTGATTTAAGTCGTGAACACGGTTCACATTTTACATTTAATACACTTTCAAATGTATGCTTTTCATTTATACAGTCGAAAAATTGTGTTAGAGGTTGTAGTCAAAATTCTTTTATATGGTCCTCAGCTAAAAACAACAAAGTCTGTCAAGACTAATCTCAACAGACTTTTGTTAAAGGAAAACAGCTATGAAAAGAAGTTCTTTATGAACAACCTGTGGTACTGCCACAAGTCAAACAAGTGTAGCAAGTTCCGCTACGTACTGTCATGTTACCACAATTCTTACAAGTTGGGGCATCACCTTGCGCAGGTATTTTGTTGTGAATATGAGTTGAAGAGTGTTCAATCTTTTCATGCTTTTCAACCGAAACAGTGTGTGTATGCTTGTGGGTTTGAGTAGGTTTACCTACTTCTTTATCTATATGATGGTGTTTCTGCTCACTTTTTTCCGGCTTAACGTGTACTAAATCTTCTCTATCACAATATTCAAACCCTAACATTCTAAAGATAAAGTCCACAACAGATGTTGCTTGTTTGATATTGTCATGTCCTTCAATTCTGCCTGCGGGTTCAAAACGTGTAAATGTAAATTTTTCAACATATTCATCTAAAGGAACACCATATTGCAATCCAATAGAAATAGCAATCGAAAAGCAGTTCATTAAAGAACGGAAAGATGCGCCTTCTTTATGCATATCAACAAAGATTTCACCTAAGGTTCCGTCAGCATATTCACCTGTTCTGACAAAAAGGGTGTTTCCTTCAATTTTTACTTTTTGGGTAAATCCTCTTCGTTTGCTTGGGAGTTTCTTTCTTTCAACAATATCACTCAACTGACGTTTGAACTGAGTATCGGTTGACATACTAATAATGCGTTTTGCTGCATTCAGTACAATGTCCGGAGCAAGCTCAGCTATAGAAATTTCACCATTTTCGCCTACTGCTTTATCAACGAGTGTGTTCATATCACTCGCTGTCTCAACTTTTTCTTCTTTTGTATCAGATTTGTTTGACAGCGGTTGAGAAAGTTTACATCCGTCTCTATACAGCGCATTGGCTTTCACACCAAGTTCCCAGCTCATTTTGTAGCAAGATTTAATATCATCTACAGTAGCTTCATTAGGAAGGTTAATTGTTTTTGATATTGCACCGGAGAGGAATGGTTGAGCTGCTGCCATCATCCTAATATGGGCATGCGGGTGAATGTATCTTTGTCCTTTTGCACCACAACGGTTTGCACAGTCAAAGACAGGCAGATGTTCTTCTTTTAGGAAAGGTGCACCTTCGATTGTCATTGTACCGGAAACGTATTCGTTGGCTTCTTCTATTTGTTGTGCAGTAAATCCAAGTGCTTTAAGCATATTGAAGTTAGGTGCATTGTATTGCTCAGGTTTGAATCCCATTCTTTGCATTGATTCTTCGCCTAAGATAGATTTGTTGAATACAAAGCCAATTTCAAATGCTGTTGGTGCACCTTGTTCAATTGCTCTCAGGTCATTATCATTAAAGCCTTTGGCTCTGAGTGTAGTCGGGTTAATGTGAGGACAGCCTTCAAATGTGCTATGCCCTTTTGCATAGGCAACAATCTCATCTACTTCCTCAGGGGTATATCCCATGTTTTTGAGTGCCAGCGGAATAGATTGATTGATAATTTTGAAATATCCGCCACCGGATAATTTCTTAAATTTTACCATTGCAAAATCTGGTTCAATACCTGTGGTGTCACAATCCATCAGAAGTCCAATAGTACCTGTAGGGGCAATTACGGTAACTTGAGCATTTCTGTAGCCGTATTGTTCACCTAATTTAAGTGCTTTATCCCAACTGTCACAAGCTGCTTGAAGCAGGTTTTCAGGGCAGTATTGCGGGTCAATACCTACTGCAGGAATGCTCAATCCTTCGTATGCCAAAGGAGTGTTATAAGCAGCGTAGCGGTGATTTCTTATCACACGTAACATGTGTTTTTTGTTCTTTTCATACATTCTGAAAGTGCCCAATGTAGCAGCCATTTCAGCAGATGTAGCGTAGGCAGTACCTGTAAGAATAGAAGTTAATGCACCACAAATTGCAGTTGCTTTCTTGCTATCATAAGGAATTCCGGATACCATTAACAATGTACCTAAGTTTGCATAACCCAAACCAAGTGTTCTGTAATCATAAGAAAGTTGAGCCACTTCTTTGCTTGGGAACTGTGCCATCAACACAGAAATCTCTAATACAACTGTCCAAATTCTGGAAGCGTATTCATAAGAAGCTACGTCAAACTCAAGTGTATCAGTATCAAAAAACTTCATTAGGTTTAATGATGCAAGATTACAAGCCGTATTATCAAGGAACATGTATTCAGAACATGGGTTAGAAGCGTTGATTCTACCGCCTTCTGGACAAGTATGCCAATCATTGATTGTGTCATCATATTGTACTCCGGGGTCAGCACAAGCCCATGCAGCATAAGAAATATCGTCCCAAATTTTTTGAGCAGGAATTGAATCCATCACCCTGCCGTCAGTTCTGGCAATTAAGTCCCAATTTTCACCTTTTTCTAATTTTTTGAAGAAAGCAGCCGGAATACGCACAGAGTTGTTAGAGTTTTGTCCTGCCACAGTTTGATATGCCTCACCTTCGTAATCGCTAGGATAGCCGGCAGCAATTAGTGCAGCCACTTTTTTCTCTTCATTCTTTTTCCAATTAATGAAGTCCATTATTTCAGGGTGATCTAAATCAAGACACACCATTTTGGCTGCTCTGCGAGTTGTTCCACCGGACTTGATAGCACCGGCAGCACGGTCTCCTATTTTTAAGAATGACATTAAACCTGAAGATGTTCCACCGCCAGAAAGGTTTTCATTTCTTCCTCTAATTTTTGAGTAGTTAGTTCCTACACCTGAACCATATTTGAAAATACGCGCTTCTCTCACCCACAAATCCATGATACCACCTTCGTTTACTAAATCATCATCCACAGATAAAATAAAGCAAGCGTGTGGTTGTGGTCTTTCATAGGCATTGGTAGAACGTGTTAATTTTTCAGTTTTAGGATCTACATAATAGTGTCCTTGAGGCTCTCCTTTGATAGAATATGCTGTATATAAACCTGTGTTAAACCATTGAGGAGAGTTAGGCGCAGCTTGTTGAGCCAACAATGAGTACACTAACTCATCATAGAATATTTGAGCATCATTCTCAGAGGCAAAGTAACCATAAGTTTGACCCCATTGTTTCCAGCAGTCAACCAATCTGTGTACAGTTTGTTTTGCACTGGTTTCTCCGGCAAGTGTACCATTGGGTTGGGGCACTCCTTTTTTGCGAAAATATTTTTGTGCTAATATATCTGTAGCAACTTGGCTCCATCCTGCGGGAACTTCTACGTTTTTCATTTGAAAAACTAAATCTCCATTTGGATTTCTAATTTCTGATGTTCTATATTCATATTTGAATAAATCGTAAACAGAAACATCCTCTTTGGTGTTGTGTCTGGCAAATGTAAGCCCTTGTTTTTGTATATTTTTATTACTCATAATCAATCATTTATAGATTAAAAAGCAGGACAGAAAAAATGCCCTGCTTGTGGTTTTCAAAAGTATTTTAGATTTGTTTGATTGAGGTTTTCACTTTTCCACAAGTTTTAAAAAACACCCCTTTTCTTTCAAATTTACACCAATTATTTCAATCATTAAAATAGAATTATATTTGCTGCCCAAAACAACGATTAACAAGCCTTATCACACTGAATGTCTGTTTTAAAATCCATACGCGAAGCAAAAAGTGCAAACAAAAAATTTCTTGCTATCTTAATTGACCCTGATACAGATTTTACAAACGTTAAAGCAGTGTTGGAGAATGCAAAAAAAGTGCATGTGGATATCATTTTTGTCGGGGGTAGTTTGCTCTATCAAGGAAGGATTGATGAGTGTATTGATTTTATTAGAAAGTATAGTGATTTGCCTATAACTATTTTTCCCGGAAGCGAAATTCAAATGAGTAACAAAGCTGATGCGATCTTGTTGTTGTCCCTCATTTCGGGTCGTAATGCTGATTTATTAATTGGCAAACATGTTGTTGCTGCTCCATTTCTCAAGAAAATGAATCTTGAGGTTATTCCAACCGGGTATATGTTAGTTGACGGAGGCAAAACAACAACTGCATCCTATATTAGTCAAACAGTTCCAATTCCTTCTGACAAGCCGGGTATTGCAATGGCTACTGCGATGGCTGGCGAGTATTTGGGTTTGCAGTTGATTTACATGGATGCAGGCAGCGGTGCTCACAATCAGGTGCCTCCCGACATGATACAGATTGTTCGTAAAAGTATTTCAATACCAATTATTGTGGGTGGCGGCATTAAATCCAAGGACCAACTGGTTGCAGCATGGAACGCAGGTGCAGATGTGGTTGTAGTCGGAAATATATTGGAGAATAATCCTGACGAACTATTGGGATTGAGATAGCGTTTGTCTATCGAGTATAATTCGGAGCTTCTTTTGTGATTTTTACATCATGCGGATGACTCTCCCTGATACCAGAACCGGTGATTTTTACAAAAGATGCTTTTTTCAACTCATCAATGGTTTTTGCACCACAATATCCCATTCCTGCTTTCAGTCCGCCAACGAATTGGTAAATCACTTCTGCAACTTTTCCCTTGTAGGCAACATGCCCTACAATTCCTTCGGGTACTAATTTGGCAATTTCTTCTTCCGCATCTTGAAAGTATCGGTCTTTAGATCCATCTTTCATAGCTTCAATAGAGCCCATTCCTCTGTATGTTTTAACTTTTCTACCTTCGTACAACGTAGTTTCTCCGGGTGTTTCTTCTGTACCTGCATAGATTCCGCCCGCCATCATGGTGTCTGCTCCGGCAACGATGGCTTTCACTAAGTCTCCGCTATATCGCACCCCTCCATCTGCAATGATAGGTACTCCGCTTCCTTGAATTGCGGTTGCTACATCAATTACGGCAGAGAGTTGCGGAACACCGATTCCGGCAATGATTCTTGTTGTACAAATAGAACCCGGACCCACTCCCACTTTCACCGCATCTGCTCCGGCTTTAACCAGATCTTTTGCTGCTGCACCGGTTGCAATATTTCCGCAAATTACTTGCAGGTCTTTATATTTCTTCTTTATTTTTTGGAGTTCGTTGATTACGCCCTTGCTGTGTCCGTGAGCTGTATCTAATGCAACCACATCTACCCCTGCCTCAACCAAAGCATCTACTCTTTTCATAGTATCGGCTGTAACACCAATGGCTGCTCCTACACGCAGTCTGCCAAACTCATCTTTGCAAGCTTTGGGATAACTGATTACTTTTTGTATGTCTTTGAATGTTATTAGCCCTACTAATTTGTTGTTTTTGTCAACAATAGGAAGTTTTTCTATTCTGCGCTCTTGTAGGATTGCACGGGCTTGCATTAGATCTGTGCCTACTTTACCTGTAATGAGTTCGTCTTTTGTCATCACCTTATCAATTTTCTTACTCATATCTTTTTCGAAACGCAAGTCTCGATTGGTAATGATGCCTATGAGTGTACGCTTAGAATCAACAATCGGAATGCCTCCAATACTGTTATCCTTCATTAAGTGTAAGGCATCAGCGATGGTGTCATTTTTTGACAAGGTAATAGGGTTCATAATCATTCCGCTGTCCGCTCTTTTGACTCTGCTAACCTCTTTAGCCTGTTGTTCAATCGTCATGTTTTTATGAATAATGCCGATTCCGCCTTCACGCGCCATAGCAATTGCCATATCGGATTCGGTAACTGTATCCATAGCAGCAGATACAAGTGGTATATTCAATGAGATTTTTTTGGTAAGCTTTGTAGTTGTGTTTGTTTCTCTGGGTAATACTTCTGAGTATGCAGGAACTACAAGTACATCGTCAAAGGTTAAGCCCTCGTTGATGATTTTATTCGTTATATTGTTGGGCATTGTGCAAATAATTTCTGTTGTTATTTGCGGTGCAAAAATATAACAAATAATTGAGCTGTAACAGATTTTTGTCTTATTCTGTGATGATTAGAAACATTTTTATTCTGTAACCTTGATTACATTTACAGGACATGCTTTGGCAGCATTCTGTACTGATTCCAGTTCTGACTCATGTACTTTGGCGGTATGAAAACCTTTGCGGTCATACGAATTAAGCAAAACTGCCTTGCCATCTTTTTTTGACATGGTGAATCGTTGAGGTGCATGCTCTCTGCAATAATTACATCCTATACATTTGTCGCGTATGAGTGTGATGGTAATCATTGTTCTGCGCTCACAACTTTGTAAAGTTTATCGCTCTTGCGAATGATTGTATCCAATTTAATTCCACACAACTCTCCTTTAACAGCTTCCTCAACGGGTCCGTGTGCAGTGTGCAATTCCTCTACTATGGTTTCGATGACTCCTGTTTTGGGTCCGGTTATTAAAATTGAATCTCCTTTTTTGAGAGAATGTGTTTCGATTAGGAATTCTCCTACTCCAATTTTACTGAAATAATTGTTTCCTTTACCCAAGTAAACTTTTCTTTGTTTGGCTTTAGAACCGGAAGTGTCAGTCCATTCACCTAACTTTTGACCTAAGTAATATCCTGACCAAAAGCCGCGATTGTAAACATTCTCCATTTCTTCTTTCCATATTGCTGCTTTTTCTTTGCTATAATTTCCTTCTAAATAGGCATCTACTGCTGCTCTATAACATTTTGTAACAGTTTTGACATATTCCGGTCCTTTTCCTCTTCCTTCGATTTTAAGTACTGTAACTCCACTGTCTAACACTTCATCCAAAAAATCAATGGTACACAAATCTTTGGCAGACATTATATATTCATTTTCAATCGCGAATTCATGTCCTTCTTCTCGGTCTGTAACTTTATATTCTCTCCTGCAATTTTGAATACACGCACCTCTGTTTGCAGATGAGTTGTGGGTATGTAAGCTCAAGTAGCATTTACCGGATACTGCCATACACAAAGCTCCATGAACAAAAATTTCTATTTCAATCAATCTTCCTGAAGGTCCTTTGATTTGCTCCGCTTCAATGGCGTCAACGATTTTCTTTACTTGAACAAGGCTTAGTTCTCTGGCTAATACAATCGTATCAGCAAACAGTGCATAAAATTTTACGGTTTCAATGTTGGTAACATTCACTTGGGTTGAAATATGTACTTCCATTCCCACAGAACGTGCATAAGCAATAACTGCTTGATCTGCTGCAATGATGGCTGTAATACCTGCTTCTTTAGCAGCATTGGTAACGGTTTTAATGATGGTTAAATCATGGTCGTAAACAATAGTGTTTAGTGTCAGATAGGAGCGTATATTGTTTTCTTTACAAATTCGGGCAATCTCCGGTATGTCTCCTAAGGTAAAATTCATGGTAGCACGTGCACGCATATTTAATTGATCTACACCAAAATAAACTGAATTTGCACCACCTTGTATGGCTGCCATCATTGAATCAAACCCACCGGCAGGCGACATGATTTCAACATTCCTCTTCATAAGGCTTGCAAAGATATAGCTAAATTCAGCCTTGAGGGAATTATTTAAACCTTGATTTTATTGATTGTATCATGATATGACTTTTGGCAATCAATATGGTTTAAAGTTTCTGTCTTTTACTCTGCGGATTAGATTGTTAATGATTTGGTTGGTTTCTGTTGACCATTGTGCTTTATACAATACCAAAATAAAAATCCCGGCTATGACAACAGTTCTTACACTTATATCTAACCAAGCATTTGTCAACGTTGGAATTATAAAATTAACACCAATAGCTATTATAAATAGGAAGGCAGTTTTAAGTTGGGTAATGGTAAAGGAATGAAAACCAAGTTTTGTATAAATGGTTATACCTATTATGATTTGTTGGATAATAATAGTAATAGCAGTAGCAATAGCTGCACCTGTCAAACCATAAACAGGTATCAACAATAAGTTGAGTAATATTCCAATTACAGCGGTTACAATGGTCATCAACAAGGTGATATAATAATAGCGAGAGTACATAATAATCACCTGTCCCATGCTTGTAATGAGTTCAATACATTTAGAAATAGCCAAAATATAAATTACAGCAGTACCTCCAATATACAGATCTCCATTGGGCATTATTTTGTACATACTGTCAATGTTGATGAGTATGCACAGCAATAGAAAGAGTGCGGATATAAAGAGTAAGGTAGATGTTTGTTTGTATAATTTCTCTGTTTCGGAATGGTTCTCGTCAACCATTTGCTGCGAGATTTTGGTTGAAAGAATCTGAACCAAAGACCTTCTGGGTATTTCGATAATGGTGGCTACGTAAACAGCAATCATATAAACACCTGTATAGTCTAATCCCATTTTAGCACTGATCATAATCATATCAATTTTGGCAAGGATAAATCCACTTAAACTTCCAAGTGTGATAATGCCGGTGTAGTTTAAAAAATCTCTGACTATGTGCGTGTTGTTTTTCAGATAATGAAAATCAGGTCTGAGATGAATCTTGCGTAGTTTGGCTGAATAAATAAAAATTAACAGCAAAGGGACAAAGTAAAAAATTACTAGCAGCAAGACAGATTGATAGAAATTGAGCCAACCGAAATAATACAACAAGAAAGCAACTGCTGTCAAAACCCTCATTAGAATTTCTTTAAGAAACTTAGGAATAACAATCCTGTTTTCAATAGCGGCAGTAACCTCAAAAACAGAGAAAAAAATCTGAGTGAATGCCAATGGAATTAACAAGAGATAATATTCTAAAAACGCAGCAGCTTTTTCACTGAAGTAAGACACAACCCAAGATTTCCCAACAATCATGAGTAGGGTAATAACCATAAAACCTACAAAAGGGATGAAAGCAGCCCAAAAATCAAAGCCATGTAGTTTTCCGTTCGGGTCATCCTTAAAATGAGGGTAATAGCGGTACATAGAGCTTGAAATACCCAATGTTGCAAAACCGGCAAGCATCACCATGTTTTCTGTCAGCATTTTGATAATTCCTATCTCTGATTCAGAAAAAATCAAAGGCATCAGAATTAACATATTTACTACGCCAACCAATACACCAACATAGTTGGCAAAAGAAGCCTTTAGCGTTTGTCTGACAACTAAACCCATTGTTATTTAGCTTGCAAAGTTATTTGCTTTGTCTGTTTATTTACGGGCAACAGAATATTTTTAGTTAATCGAATTTTTTAACTTTTTTTGCATCGCTATCATCCATCATGTCCCTCAGGGTATTACATATCACAACCAATAGTGGCGGAGGTGCAGGAATTGCCGCTCTGAGGATTCACCAAGCTTTGCTAAAAAATGGAGTCGATAGCCACCTTTTATTTCTTAAGGGATCTACGCCACAAAACATCCCGAATGTCCATTCGATTAAGGAATTTAAAAATCCTTGGCTCGTTTTTTTAATTGATAAACTGAACCGAATACTTAATTATAGATTCGGAATAGGCAAACCGGATTGTTTTTTTAATTCCCCTTTTTCTCTTTTCAGATTACATAAACTCCCTTTTATCCAAGACTTTGACCTCATCAATTTACATTGGGTGGTGAAATTCATTGACATAACAAGTTTTTTTTCAAAAATTAACAAACCCATAGTCTGGACAATGCACGACATGAATCCGTTTTCCGGTGGGCTTCATTACAAAACAGATTATGAAGAAAAAGCATATAAACAGTTGGAGGAAAAATTTGTTCAGATAAAAAAAACTGCTTATTCCCACGCTCGCATTGGCATCATTTCACCCTCCGTTTGGTTGTTAGAAGAATCAAAAAAAGCAGCTATTTTTCCGGCACAAACACATTTCACAGCTATCAAAAACCCGATAGATATTGAAAAATATGCTCCGTCCGGTGAAGCAGATTATGAGAAGAAGATTGTGTTGTTTATAGCAGAAAAATCGGGAGACAAGCGCAAAGGATTAACCTATTTATACAAAGCGGTTGAAGAGCTTAAAGAAAAGCAGTTAGAATGGGTTGTGTTGGGCAATCCGGATGAGCACTGTCCCAAACAGATAAAACAAATGGGGTTTGTGAGTTCTTCTGAAGCGTTGGTTCAATGGTACAAAAAAGCAGGAGTATTTGTTATTCCTTCCATAGAAGATAATTTACCCAATACCGTAGTTGAATCACTTGCATGTGGTACTCCCGTTGTGGGTTTTGACACCGGAGGAATTAAAGACATGATTGAGCACAAGGAAAATGGCTACTTAGTCCCGCTAAAAGACACCAAACAATTAGCAGAGGGTATTGAATATGCACTTCAACATCAACAAGAATTATCTAAAAACGCAAGATTGTTTGCAGTAAAAAACTTTGCAAGTGATACCGTTGCTTCTCAATACAAACTCTTTTATGAAAAGATGTTATCCTAATCAAAAGTATTGTGGCTGCGCTATTGCAGCACTCCAATCAAGGTTTGAACAAAAAGAAATGTTAGCAAAATAGAGGTTAGGTTCAAAAATATACCCTCTCTCATCATATCTTTAATTTTGACAGCCCCGCTACTGAAAACAATAGCATTGGGAGGCGTAGCCACAGGCAACATAAATGCACAGCTTGAGGCGATTGCTGCACCTACAAGCAATGTCAAAGGGTTTAAGTTTAACGAATAACTCATGGAATAAAGAATCGGCAGAATGATACTCGCTGTTGCTGTATTAGAGGTGATTTCTGTAAGAAAATTAATAGCTGCAATAACCATCAAAAGAATCACCCATGGCAATACATTCACATCAGCAAAGTGCTGAGCAATCCATTGGGTTAAATCTGTATCTGCAAAACCCTTGGCAATGGCTAATCCTGCACCAAAAATTAATAATACATCCCAAGGCAAACGTTTTGCTGTTTCCCAATTCAATAGTTTTTCTCCCTTTATACCTGAAGGAATAATAAACAATGCGATTGCACCAATCATTGCAATCAACGTATCATCCAAAGCAGGAATAAATTTATTCCACAGAAAGACTCGGGTAATCCAAAAAAAAGCAACCAAACAAAACACCATCAACACTCTTTTTTCCGGCAAGGTAACTGTTCCTAATTCATTATTGTCAAGTTTAAAACCCTGACTCACTCCTCTTCCTAACTTTCTGCTTAAATGCCACCAACAAACCAATAACAAAATCAAACTGAAAGGAGTTGCAAAAAGCATCCAATTCAAAAAAGAGATTTCAATACCTGCCGAATTTTTAAGCACTGCTGCAAGAATAATGTTGGGAGGTGTTCCAATCAATGTAGCCATCCCTCCGCTAGAAGCAGCATAGGCAATACCCAACATCAAGTTTTGCTTAAATAGTTGATTGTTGCCAAAATAAGCAGAAACAGAAAGCCCTATCGGAAGCATCATAACCGCTGTGGCGGTATTCGAAATCCACATTGAAATAAAAGCTGTGGCAACCATAAATCCTAATAAAACACTGCGTTCTCGCGTACCAATTTTCTCAATAATCTTGAAAGCAATGCGTTTGTGCAAATTCCATTTTTCGATTGCTAAGCCTATTAAAAAACCGCCCATAAAGAGAAAAATAAAGGGATTCCCATATTCGGCTGTTGTAGCTTTGAGAGGTAAAGCACCGGAAAGAGGAAACAATACAATAGGAAGCAGCGATGTAACCGGTAGTTCGACTGCTTCTGTAATCCACCAAAACGCAACCCAAAGCGTACATGCCATGACTGCTTTGCCTTCGTGAGACAATCCTTTGATGTCGCTTAAATACACTAACAGAAACAACACAGGTCCAAACAAAATATTGAATATTTGAAGTTGCTTCTTGTTCATTGTAAAGGCTCAAAAGTAGAAAAACAAGCAGTATTACTCTAAAAAATATTTTGCTGTTTACATCAGTAAATTAAAACATAGCAGAACCTCCAATTACAATCTTATATACATACTAACATAAATGTTGCTGAATGGATTTTATACAAATAAATGGATTCTATACATCACTCAAATAAGATTATCTCCCGAATAACTCACTCAAAACTATTACAACTATCATTCGCTAAGTGCTCAACTACAATAGATTCATTGGGTTAGATAGATTTTCATAAACACAATGATTAAATTACTTTTGCAGCCATGAATATTCTTATTCTGGGAACAGGTGCAAGAGAACATGTTTTTGCATGGAAAATCAGTCAAAGTCCTTTGTGCACTAAACTCTATATAGCAAGCGGTAATGCAGGTACTGCACAATGTGGAATCAATATCAATATTAACCCTACAGACTTTGAATCAATAGCGGTATTTTGTATAGAAAAAAAGATTGATCTTGTGTTACCCGGAAATGAAGATCCACTGGTGTTGGGAATCACTGATTTCTTAGAAAAGAAAATACCGGGCATCATGGTTGCAGGTCCTTCAAAAAAGGGGTCACAACTTGAAGGCAGCAAGGATTTTGCAAAAGAATTCATGTTGCGACACAATATACCCACAGCTCGTTTCTCTACTTTTACTAAATCTACACTAAGCCAAGCACACCAATTCTTAGAAACGCTCTCTGCTCCCTATGTTCTAAAAGCAGATGGGCTGGCTGCCGGCAAAGGGGTGTTGATTTGCGCCAACCTTGAAGATGCTAAGAAAAACTTGAATGAAATGCTTGAAAATAGCAAGTTTGGTAAAGCATCAGAAAAAGTTGTTATAGAAGAGTACTTGACCGGAATTGAATTGTCTTGTTTTGTATTGACAGATGGAAAAAACTATTTGATTTTACCGGAAGCAAAAGATTATAAAAGAATTGGCGAAGCAGATACCGGATTAAATACAGGGGGAATGGGTGCAGTATCACCAGTACCTTTTGCTAGCAAAGACTTTTTGTACAAAGTAGAACAGAATATCATCAAACCCACAATTGCAGGCATTCGCAAAGACAAACTCCACTACAAAGGTTTTATTTTCTTTGGTTTGATAAACTACATGGGAGAACCTTATGTCATTGAATATAACGCCAGAATGGGAGACCCGGAAACAGAGGTTGTAATTCCGCGAATCGAAAATGACTTATTAGAACTGTTAGTTGCTGCATGTACAAAGACCCTAAACAAACATCAAATTAAAATCAAAAGAGAGTTTGCCACCACTGTTTTTACAGTGAGCGGAGGCTATCCTGAGGAATATAAAAAAGGTATGGAAATCTCCGGATTAGAATTTATAAAAGACTGTATTCCTTTTCATGCAGGTACACAAGAGTCCGCAGGAAAAATCGTTACATCAGGAGGCAGGGTTATCGCTCTGACTGCACTTGACAACAATATGATGGATGCTCTGCTTAAATCTTACAAAGCAGCCCATACCGTTACTTTTAAGGACAAATATTACCGAACAGATATCGGCAAAGATTTGTTAGACTATCTATAAATTTCAATTATGCCACAACACAACAATTATTCTCATATAACAAACAAACTGCTTACATGGTTCTTCAGGGGACTCTTGATAGTGCTGCCATTGGCAATTACAGTGTATTTGCTCGTTACAATTTTTGCATGGCTTGACGGGCTGTTAGGGTTTAAATATACCGGACTTGGGGTTCTTTTGTTAATAGGTTTCATCTTGGTAATAGGGATGTTCGGAACCAGCCTTATCACAAAACCGGTTATCAATTTGATAGAAACTTTAATTGAAAAAACACCCGGTATCAAATTGATTTACACATCAATAAAAGACTTATTGCAAGCATTTGTTGGTGATAAAAAGAAATTCAACAAACCGGTGATGATCAATGTAGAAGGCGATACAGTATATAAAATAGGTTTTGTTACATCTGAAAGCCTGCAAGATTTAAAAATGGAAGGATATTGCTCTGTCTATATTCCTTTCTCCTACACATTCTCTGGTCATCTATACATTATACATACGAGCAAAATCAAACCCATAGATGGAAATCCGGCTGATTTAATGAAGTTTGTTGCGTCCGGTGGCGTAACACAGCTATAAACACATCATCAAACAGAGCTTAGCCGATCGCAGGCATTTAGAATATTCCTTTCAATTACCTATTTTTGCGCCAAGTGAAAGCAACAATTACCCGTAAAGCCCATTTTAATGCCGCACACAGACTGCACGTCCCTTCATGGTCTGATGAGAAAAATCGGGAGTTTTTTGGACTGTGTAACAATCCTAACTATCACGGACATAATTATGAACTTGAGGTAAGTGTTACCGGAGAGATTGATCCGCTCACAGGATACGCATTTGATATCAGTAAACTAAAAAAAATGATTGAGGAAGAAGTAACCCAATCTTTTGACCATAAAAATCTTAATTTAGATACGCTTGAGTTCAGACACTTAAACCCAACAGCCGAAAATATTGCTTCTGTTATTTGGCAAAAACTAAGATCACACATAGAAAAAGAGATAGAACTTACGGTTACTCTTGCCGAAACACCCAGAAATATCGTAACAGTTAATGGAAAATAATATCAATAATCCCCTGCGGCCGGACGCTTTTAAGCTTTCGGATGAAGAAAAAATGCAAATCATTGAAAGTCATTTTAGAGAAATAATGAACACCCTTGGCTTTGACCTTGAAAATGACAGTTTGAAAGGAACACCGCATAGGGTTGCAAAGATGTATGTAAAAGAAATGTTTTGGGGATTAAACCCAGCGCTCAAACCTAAAGTTACACACTTTGTAAACGACTTTAAATACCGCAAAATATTGATAGAGAAAGATATCAATTTCTACACCCATTGCGAACATCACTTTGTTCCATTTTTTGGCAAAGTTCATTTAGCCTATATCCCAAACGGCAAAGTAATTGGACTGTCAAAACTCAACCGAATTGTAGAATATTATGCCAAAAGACCACAAGTCCAAGAGCGTATGACCATGCAAATTGCTGCAGAACTCAAACAAGCCCTTGACACCCCTAATGTGGCTGTAATTGTAAATGCTAAGCACCTTTGTGTTGCCTCGCGTGGAATTAAAGATGACAGCAGCACAACCACAACCGAAGAATATAGCGGAGATTTTGAAACCTTGGAAGTTAGAAAAGAACTGTTTCGATTACTCAATGTATAACGCTGTAACCTGCTGTGATTCCAAATAAATGTTGCTAAACCCAAAGCACACAGACACAGAGTAAGCACCGTGTTGGGTGATTTTCATTAAATGTAGAACACTTGATCAATTTGAGTTTTAGGTAATTAGCTTAAATGTAAACTAAAATCAATAGAATTTTGACAATTAAATGCAGCACAAATTGATTGTCCTCCTTTGTAACCTAAGTTACTTAGCAACTCCTTTTTTAAGATTACTTTTGCATCGGTTTTAACCATTTATACAAACAACATTATGAACTATACATTTTCAACTATTGTCAATGATGACTTTGATGGAGCAATAACAAAAACTAAGGAAGAATTAAAAAAAGAAGGGTTTGGTGTGATTACAGAAATTGACATCAAAGACACGCTCAAAAAGAAGATTGATGTTGAGTTTAGAAAATACACCATATTGGGTGCTTGTAATCCGGTTTTTGCTCATAAAGCTCTTTCGGTGGAAAATGAAATAGGAGCCATGTTGCCTTGCAATGTAGTTGTGCAGGAAACAGAAGACGGGAAAATTAAAGTGAGTGCAATTGACCCGATTGCTTCCATGATTGCAGTCTCTAATGATAATCTTGGCGAACTTGCTACTCAAGTCAGCGAGAAACTACAAAATGTAATTACAAACCTTAAATAAAATTCAAAATGAAAGCTAACATCGGCAGTACAGATAAAATAGCACGTATTATCCTGGCGATAATCTTTATACTGTTATACTTTTTACACATAGTTACAGGTGTAGCCGGGCTTATTTTCCTTATCTTGGCAATAGTATTCTTGCTTACTGCATTCTTAAATTTCTGCCCTATTTGGCACTTTTTAGGAATATCAACAACAAAGAAAACAGATAACAAAACAACTAATCAATAAAAACACATGTTTGGAATTTTTAAATCATTATTTGGCGCAGAAAATGAACAATTAAAAGAGGTAATAAAAGATGGCGCATTTTTAGTAGATGTACGCACCCCCGGAGAGTTTTCAGGTGGCAGTGTTAAAGGTGCCGTAAATATTCCTTTAGACACCATTCCCGGTAAAGTCTCAAAATTTAAAGGGAAAAAGAACATTGTATTATTCTGCCAAAGCGGAGGAAGATGCACACAAGCAAAAGGTTACTTAGAACAGCAAGGTATTAGCAATATCTATAATGGTGGTTCTTGGTATAATGTTGATGCTATTGTAAACGAAATACAAAACGAAGAGTAGTGGCAGACAGCAAGAGTTTTTGGGATGAACGCTTTGGACAGTCTTCTTATGTTTATGGAGAAAGTCCCAATGCTTATTTGAAGTCCAAACTCTCTGAAATGAAGACCGGCAAAATACTGTTTCCTTGTGAGGGTGAAGGTCGCAATGCAGTGTATGCTGCCACTTTAGGATGGGATGTATTTGCTTTTGACCAAAGTTTAGAAGGCAAGAAAAAGGCTGCACAATTGGCTCTTAAACACAGTGTACAACTGGAATATTCCATTGATGATATTGCACATGTAAATTACACACAAGATTCATTTGATTCTCTCGCATTGATTTTTGCGCATTTCCCTTCTTCAGTGAGGAGACAGCTACACCGAAAACTAGCCGGTTTTTTGAAAAAAGGCGGTTTTCTTATATTAGAGGGTTTTGACAAAGGACACAAAGCAAATCAACAAACAAACCCAAAAGCCGGAGGTCCCGCAGATGTGGATATGTTATTTGATATTCAAGAACTGAAAGAAGATTTTGAAAATTTTGAGTTCATAGAAGCAGAAACGATTATTGACACCTTGCATGAAGGCGATTATCATGTTGGAATATCAAATCTCACAAGGATTTTTGCTATAAAAAAATAAACCTTCTCTATGTTTACATCTGCATATTGGGATAAGCTGTATGAAACCGAGGTCTATTTATTTGGCAAAGAACCCAATCAATACCTGAAAGAGAAGTTAGACAGCGTTTCAACAGGCAGAATATTGTTTCCTGCAGAAGGAGAAGGCAGAAATGCAGTATATGCAGCTCAAAAAGGCTGGGAAGTAACCGCCTTTGATTTGAGTGAAATTTCCAGACAAAAGGCGTTGGCTCTAGCGAAAAACACTTCCGGATCCATACAATATATTGTTGGAAGCGTTGAAGAAATTGATATACCTTTAGACAGTTTTGATGTGCTGGCATTGATTTTTGCGCATTTTGATCCACACAAAAGAAGTGTTTATCATCACCGCTTAAGCCAATACCTAAAGAAAGGAGGAACATTGATAATGCAAGGTTTTGGCAATGGCAATTCAATTGAAAGTGAGCATTCTTCAAATACAAATGACCTCTATTATGACCTGAAACAACTCCAAGAAGATTTTTCTGATTTTGAAATCATAGAAGCAAGAGAGTCTAAAGTCAAGATGAACGAGGGTGTTGTATTGAAAGGAGAATCTGTCATTATCAGTCTGCTTGCCATCAAAAAGTAATTAAAAATAAAGAGAAGTATATTTGCATGAATACCAATTCAAACAATACAATGAAAGAATTATTAAAAGGTTGGAACCTAATGAGGGTTCTCTATTTAGGCATGGGTATATTGATTATCATACAAGGATTCATGGCGCGAGAATGGGTGCTTGCCATGATGGGCGGTTTGCTTTTTATTATGGGAGTATTTAAAATGGGTTGTGCAAATACTCGTTCTTACTGTAACACTACACCTGTTGTAAAAAAGAAAGACGAAAATAAGGATATCACTTTTGAAGAAATAAAATGAGAAAAATCTTTGTCATAGCAATCTTGGGAATATTGGCTTCGTGTAGCAGTAATAGTTCATCAAATCTCATCAGAGAAGATGCTGCAACTCCTGCAATTGATGAACAAGCAATGTTGAAACTGGGTGATAGTATTGCAACACATGCGCAACAAATCCTTTTAGCTAATGTGTCTTCTGCTATCAAAGAACATGGTTTTGCAGGTGCTGTTTCCTTTTGCAATGAAAACGCGATCACTCTCACTGATTCTGTCTCTATACTCCATGCTTCACAAATCAGCAGAGTAAGCGATAAAGCCCGAAACCAAAACAATGAACTGCTGAACGAAATGGACAAACAAGCGTGGGCACAGATTGCTGCCATGATGAGCGATGAAAACGCAGCCAATAAGCATCTGATCATGCGCGAACAAAATGAAGTATTTTACTTCAAAGCTATACCGCTTGGAATGCCTACATGCTTAGCGTGTCATGGTGTAAAAGGGCAAGATATAGCAGCAGAAACGCAAAAAGAAATAAACATCAGATATCCTTTGGACAAAGCCACCGGATACACAATGGGGCAACTTAGAGGCTTATGGAAAATCAAATTAAATACAGAACTATGAACATAATCAAGAACAACCTATTAACCATCATTGGAGTAGTAGTAGGTGCTGTTGCCGGTTTTCTTTATTGGTATTATGTTGGATGCGATTCCGGCACTTGTGCAATTACATCAAAACCACTGAACAGCACTGCTTATGGTGCTTTGATGGGAGGACTGACATTTTCAATGTTTAAAAAAGAGTCAAAAAATGAAGTTTCAAGAAATCATTAATCAAAACAAGCCTGTGTTGGTGGACTTTTCTGCCGAATGGTGTGGACCATGTAAAATGATGGCTCCAATCTTAGAAGACTTAAAAAAACAAGTTGGTGAGCAAGCGAGTATTATCAAAATTGATGTGGACAGAAATCCGCAATTAGCTTCTTCATTACAAATACAAGGAGTTCCGACTCTAATTGTTTTTAAAAATGGTGAAATGAAATGGCGCCAATCCGGTGTGGTTCCTGCTTACGAATTAAACAAGGTTATTCAACAACATCTTTAATGGATAAAGACACCCATTCTAAAGACAAACACTTTTAATATTTCCCTCTCAATTTAATAGTCATTGCTACCTTTTCAATTGCAAAAATATAAGCAGCAATTCGCATATTCACGTTGTATTTCTGTGAATACTCAAAAACCTTATCAAAAGCCTGAGTAATAATTTTGTCTGCTCTCTCATGTACGCTTTCTTCAGTCCACGAATCACCCATTTTATTTTGCACCCATTCAAAATAGGAAACAGTAACACCTCCTGCATTAGCAAGAATGTCCGGCACAACAAGTACGTTGTTATCATTCAAAATTTTGTCTGCATTAGAAGCAATCGGACCGTTTGCTCCTTCAACTATAAGTTTAGCTTTAATTCTCGAAGCATTATTCTCGGTAATCTGGTTTTCTAAAGCAGCAGGAACTAAAATATCACATTCAAGCTCTAAGAGTTCTTCATTAGAGATTTTCACACTTCCTGAATACCCTTCCAAACTTTTGTGTTTATTAACATATTGAATGGCTTCCTCAATATTAAAACCGTTCGCATTAAAATAACCACCTGTAACATCAGAAATTCCAACAATCTTAATGCCCAATTTACTGATTAACAATGCCGATATAGAACCAACATTTCCAAACCCTTGTACCACACAAGAGCATTGGTTGGGATTAAGTCCCAGTATTTTTAATGCACATTTAATACTTACCATTACACCTCTTCCTGTAGCTTCCACTCTGCCGGCAGATCCACCAAGAGTCAGAGGTTTCCCGGTAATTACTGCCGGAGACCATTCCCCTTTAATTTTTGAATATTCATCAACAATCCATGCCATTTCCTGCTGTCCTGTTCCCATATCAGGTGCAGGTATATCTTGATCCGGGCCTATTGTGTGCTGCATAGCCGCAGCATACGCCCTTGTAAGTCTTTCCAACTCTCCCTCTGACATTTTACGGGGATCGCATTTAATTCCTCCCTTACCTCCTCCATAAGGAACACCAACAACAGCGCATTTCCATGTCATCCAAGCTGCTAATGCTTTTACTTCATCAAGATGTACATCCATGGAATAACGAATTCCTCCCTTACTTGGTCCTAAAGTTTGGGAATGAACAACCCTAAAGCCTTCAAAAACCTGAATAGTCCCATTATCCATAAAAACAGGCAAGTGTACAATTACACTTTTTGCAGGGTATTTGAGAACGTTGTAAAGATCTTGATCTAAACCTAATTTGTTTGCAGCTTCTTCAAATCGAGACATCATAGAATCAAGTGGATTCATTTTGGGATTTGTTTTTTCGCTATTCATTTGGATTATAGTATTTAAATTGCGGAACAATTATAGATATTTTCTTTATTATTATTCCTTTTTTGCCTATTTCTACTTTTAACTAACAAAAACACTAAATATCAATATGTTATAAATACTTGCTCACGTGGATTTTATCTTGTATTTTGCTTAACTACTCATTCTAACAACAAAGTACACATATCTATACATAAGAACTAATGTATGGATTGGAAAAGGTAAAGAATTAAATTAAAGTCTCTTTTGTAATTAGGTCTTGTCTTGCTCTTTAAGATATCTGTAACGGTTGCGGGCTTCAAAAGAATGTAAGCTGCCGCTATAATCCAACAGCAATTTTTCATAAATTTCCATTGCCTTTTGTTTGTCATTGAGTCTAAAATCATAGAGTCTGGCTAATGAAATCAATGCATCGTCTGCTAGAATATCAAAGGAATATTTTTGTATTAGGTCATTGTAGAAAACTATCGCAGAGTCAATATTCCCTGTCTTTTCTGTTATTCTTGCTTTCAAAAAGAGAATATCGTCCGAAAGCTCATTGTATGTGTATTGCTGTTGCAAAGAATCCAAAACAGCAATACTCTCCGAAATTTTATTCTGAAAAAGTAAGAACTCCGCGCGAGCATATTTCCTGAGAGCTTCATCAGAAGTGTCTAATCCTGTATTTTCAATAATTTGCAATGACAGTTCTATTGCATTATTTGAAATTAGCTGTGTAGTTGCTCCTTTCAGCACTTCCAATTGTGTTAACGCCCATTCAAAATCACCTCTGAAATAACATAGTTTGGCAAATTTGAATCGCGCTTCTTGACCAAGTGGATCATTCTTAAAATCTGTTTCCACCTGTTTATACAATAAATGTGCATCCCACTCACCGCCAGCAATTAAGTATGCATCAGCCAATTTGAGTTTTGCATTTCCTTTTTGTATTGTTGAGGATCCGGCTGTTTCAATGAATTTTTGGAGTTCTTCAATTCCTTTTTGAGGCTGGTTTAGATAATAAATATAAATGTCTGCAAGGTCCAGTCTGGCATTTTCCGCTCCAGGCAAAAATCCTCTTTCTTGAAGAAATGCAAGGTAGTCTTGGGCTAATTTCTCTAACTCCTCTTTGCTTGCACCGCCCCCCTTGCGAATTTTGAGCAATCTGGTTTTGAGCAAACCACTCACCGCATTGTTATAGTAGTAAAAATCCTTGCCTCTATCTACCAGATTTTCATAACATCTTATTGCGGTGGCATAAGCATCGTTATCCAAACAAATCTGTGCAAGTTCAATGAGTTTACGACCTGTTTTTCCTGTTCTCAAATCCAATGCACGTGTTTGCAAAAATGCTCCGTTCCAATCCTTTTGCTGTACAAAGGTCCAAAAAAGCAGTTCCTGATAGGCTTCATTGTCGGGGCTTTTTTGTAAACGTGCTATAAGCTCATTTTTTAATTGTTCAAAATGCTTGTCTTCAGTCAGATACAGCTGCAAACGTGTTTTGATGTTTTCTAAGTAAAAAGCATTAAACTCAAGGTGTTGTAAATATTCGCCAAACAAGGCTCCATACTCGCCTTTACCTGCATACAAATCAGCAAGTTCCATTGTGTAAGCACGGTCATTAGCATTGTATTTCCTTGCTTGCAAATACGTCTGAATAGCCAAGTCTATATAGCCTCTTTTCTGAAAAGCAGTTGCCAATTGCGGAGCCTGTCCCCTGTAATAGGTTTTAGTGTCAGTAATCAGTTCTTCAAATACTTTCTGTGCTTTTTTAGAATCACCTGATTTGTCTAACACCCAACCATAGTCAAGCTTTAATGTTGCATTGTCAGGGAAATTTTTGGATTGTTTTTGGGTAAATTTAAGTGCATCTTTATAATTATTTAGCCGAATTAAGCACTGTAAATAGTTTTCGTAATAGGTATAAGAAAAGCGATTTTTGCTCAACAATTCTTCATACAATTCCAACGCTTTTTCATATTCGCCCGAAGCAAAATAAGTAGCAGCTAATTTTTCTTTATTGTCATTTGGCTTGGTTTGAGCAAAAGCATACTGCCAGCCCGACAAGGCAAGGAACAGTGCAAACACACAATACTTGCTATAAACTGCCAAAAACTTCAAATTGTAATTATATTTCAGCTTCCACAGCCTGCACCTCCGGCACCATGCGTTTAAGCAAGTTTTCTATTCCGGCTTTCAGTGTAAAAGTAGATGAAGGACAACCGCTGCAAGAACCTTTCATTACAACGGTTACAATTCCATCTTTAAAAGACTTAAATGAAATAGCCCCACCATCCATTTCTACAGCAGGTTTTACATGCTCTTCTAACAACTGCTTTATTTTGAACACGACTTCATTTTCATCGTCTTCGCTTAATGATTGCGGTATTGTTACGATTTCAATCCCGCTTTCAATTAAACTTTTCACCTGTTCTTTGATTGTAAGAGCCAACTCTCTCCAATCTGCATTTGGCTTTTTAGTAATTGAAACAAAATTATTCATAATAAAAACCCCATCTACATCAGGGTTTGCGAATAATTCGAGCGCTAGTGGAGAGTCCGTAGCATCTTCTTTGCTGCGATAATCTGCACTGTCATTGGGTAATATCATTTTGTTGAGTACAAACTTCATAGACTCCGGATTGGGAGTGCCTTCAACAAAAACGCTAACTGTGTTTTGAATCATGATTGTATCTTTTATTATTGGACTTGCAAAGATAATACACAAAAACAGATTCGATATTAAGTACCTACAGTCTGATTGCCTCTTTCCGTCATATCACACCGATTTTCTATTAACAATTCCTTTAGCACATATTCAGACTTTCATTATTGAACATATCTTTGAAGCTATAAATATGGTTGTAAAAAATAAACAAACTCCCACTTTCTCCATTTCAGAAGATGCTAATGCTCTCGCTGTTGTACAAAAAATCAAAGCAGAACACCAAGAAGACTTTGATGTGGTTTTACATGGTGATAACTTTGAATGGCTCATCAGTTCTTTTATTGACCTGAAAACAAATTTTAGCAATATGAAAGTGCTATATCTCACAGACAACACCAACAGCCAAACACTTATTGACAGCCTCATAAAGGCAGGTATTGACGGCATTGTCTTTAATGAGAACATTTCGGACTCGGAAATGAAAGAAATTTCTCAAAAAATAGACAATAAAAATACGGCTGTATCAAACCCGGATGATATAAAAAAACTCCATACGCTAAGGGCGCAAGTGGATGAATTGGATTACAAACTGCTTCAAACAGCAGTAGAGCGATTAAAAATAGTAAAACAAATAAGTGAGATTAAATCGGGTTATCACATTCCGGTTTTTCAACCCGAAAGATATATTGAAACAAAACAAACAGTAGATCAGGTGGCAAAACAAACCCAAACAGACAAGGCATATCTTCAACGGCTGATTGATGCTTTGCATCTTGGTTCTGTCATTTCACAAGTGAAATAACCCTTCTTTATTCATTTTGAATAATGGCATAGCCGAAACCACCGTTTCCAATCACTTGTATAACATATTGTCCGGCTTGCAAAGTACTTAGGTCAATTTTGTTTAAATCCTTTTGAGTTAATACCATGCGTCCCTGTATGTCATACAATGAAACCACATATTTATTCCAATGTTGAGGAATATCAATAGTTACATGGCTGTTATTGCTTGGGTTCGGATAAACATTCAGTACAATATTATTGTAAGGGTTGGCATAGATTGAGGTGTTGTGTGTGGTATCTGTATTGGTGGTGTCATTGTTGGTAGTGTCAGTATCCGGAGTATAAGAATTGCTGTCCCTATATTTTATGCTTGTAACCGTTTCGTTGTTTAAAACTATAGTTGAAGTTACCCATAAAGCAGGATAGTGTTTACCTTGTACTAAAAATTTGTATTCCACTGTCTTTCTGGGAATTCCTACTTTAATAAAGTTGATTAGAACAGAGTCAATTTCATCCACTTCGCTTCTAACCCTGAGGCAGTTCACAGGGGTTGTAAAATAAGGTGTTGTAATAACTCCCCATCCGTCAACATTGGTTGTGCGCGTACCTTTCATTTTCACACCTCCCAGTGTAGGTATTGGAATCGCGAGGTTGAAGGTGCTTGTTGCGCTATCGCCATATTGGAGTGGTAAGAAATACAACTCGTCTTCATCTGTATAGTTAATGGGGGTTGGAATATTTGAGATTTTTGCTGCAAATCCCTCTGTTACAAAGCGAGACGGACTGCTCTTTATATTGAAGAAGTTGTAAATATCATTGATTGACACAGGCAACAAGCTTCCAAGTCCGGGAATAGAATCACTTACTTTAAATCCGTATGCTGAGGGTGAAATTGTAATACCATAGGTAATATTGACTTGTGCGGCTCTTCTATATACATCAAAGCTGTCATTGAGTTTAGTCAATGAGCTGAAATCCCATATATAAGACGCACCCGTATTGTTTTTATTAAAACCACTTCCGATAATATTTGCATTGCTATAAAAAAACTGTATCTCCTGACACAGGCATATCTGCTGTTGTAATGGTAATTTGTGCTGATGCTTGTGAAAGTGTAACACAACCCAAGATTGTCATAAAAAGTTTCTTAATCATTGTTTTTTCAAAAGTAATTGAGATTCAAAAATATTCTAAAAAGCCTTCATTTTATCCACCAAGCAGGAATTATTTTTTAAAGATAAAATATACGGCAAGCACTAAGAAAACAAACCCTATGATATGGTTTATTTTGATAGACTCTCCTTTGAATGCAAGGAGTGTAAAACCTGTAAACACAAGGAGCGTAATCACTTCTTGTATCACTTTGAGCTGCCATATTGAGAAAGGTCCTCCATTGCCGACAAAACCGATTTTGTTAGCCGGAATTTGCGCTGAATATTCCAACAAAGCAATAAGCCAACTAAAGAGAATTACTTTTAACAAACTCAGATTTGAAAACCACGCATAGTCTTTTAATTTAAGATGTCCATACCAAGCAATAGTCATAAAGACATTAGACAAAAGCAACAATAAAATGGTGTACACGCCTCTCATCATATTAGTATAATAAGATGGCAAATATAAGAGACACTCTTATGCGCTACGTGAATAATGAGGGAGGATTTTTATGTAACAGCTAACATTAATTCTTGTAAGAATACTCCGCTTCATAACATAACAAAGCCACACTGATTATACAGTGTGGCTTTTAGCTTTGCCTTAAACAATTTTATTTAACTAATTTTTTGATTTCGTCTTCTAATTGAAATTCCGCTCCTTCTGTATAGCCAATATGTTGATATACTATCTTTCCATTTTTATCAACTAAGAAAGTCATAGGAGGGTTGGCAACATTGAGTGCGCGGGCTAAGTCTTTGTTTTCATCCAACAAAATGATATAAGGCCATCCTTTTCCGTTTACTAAAGGTTTTACTTTGGGAACATTACGCGCATCATCAACCGTAACTGCAACGTACTCAATACCGTATTTCTCCACCCATTCATCATAATGTTCGTTGATGTTGTCCAATTCTTTGATACAAGGTCCACACCAAGTAGCCCAAAATGATATTACCGTAATTTTTCCGTTTGCTCCATAATCGCTGATATTGTGAATTTTACCATCAATATCCTTTAGCTGAATAGATGGCAAGTCGTTTTGTGTTTTAAGAGTAAAACTAAGCGCGACCATTGCTATCATTGAAAGAAGGATTGTATATATGTATTTCATAAGTGAAAATTTTTATGATATTAAGAATTCAATTAATGTGCCAAAATTAGGCTTTATTTATTTGGGTGACTCTCTGAAAAAATAAAAAAACCCATAAAAAATGACATCGCCATAATGCTGACTTGTCTTTCTAAAAGGGATTCAAAAAATACAGAAACGAACAGAATAACAACTACGCCCAATCCAACATAGTTCTGTCTTTGAGCAATAATAAACACGATAAAAATAAGCAGTAATATGATTGCACCAAAAATACCGGTTTGCAATCCTGTTTCCAAAAACTGATTATGGGGGTTTTTTCTGTTTATCTCACGCAAAGTAGTATTGCGTTCAATATACTTTCGTTGCATTTCTGCTTCTACATCTCCCAACCCTATCCCCATTAACGGCTGTTCTTTCCATAACAACAAGGCGTTTTTCCATGCTTCTACTCGCATGGCTACCGATTTGTCATTGGCATCCTTGGCATGAATAATTGTATCTAAATCTTCAAGGCTGTTTGCCATCCTGTTTTGTAATGAATCTGAAACAAAATAGGCTGTAATAGGCAACAGTATTAGCAAGGGCACATATTTAACATATTTTATCATCCCTTGTTTTTTTAGAAAAATTAAAGCTCCGGCAAATAGGGCTACATAAAAGCCTAAGATTCCTGTTCTTGCAGACAGTATGTGCAGGTTTGCAATATTGATTATTGTAAAAAAAAGAATGACATAAAAGAAAACATTGTTCAGTTTCTCTCTTTGTGAAATCAACAAATACACGCCTATCAAACAAGCAATAGCATTTAAAACAGAAAATTGAATATGATAAACACCATATCCAAAGAAAATTGGGATAGGCTTTGCACTGCGTATCAAAGGGTCAAAATACTCTTGATTTAATAGATAAACGACTGCGCTTACTGTTCCTGTCATGTAAACAAAAAAGATATAAATGAACAGGATTAGGTTACGTTGAGTTGCAGAAAAGCGCACAAAAACAGACCATAAAAATGGAGAAAGTAAAAAAGGCAATTTGAGCAGCAGTTTACGTTGTCCCTCCTGCATGTTATCTGAAAGCAACCATCCTGTCAAATGAAACAACAACAAACCGACAAAGAGCAATGTCAGTATTTTGTTATAGCGGTTATTTCTATACTCATTCAAAAGAAATTTTACTCCTACAATACCCAACAACAAGATTCCTCCCATAGAAATACTCATAAGAGCGGGAGAAACAAAAAGAGCTGCCATAAGAAGACAGCTTAGGAAAAAAGCAGTTTGGATTTCTAATCCTTGTTTTCTATCTGAAAACAGAGTAAGCATTAGCGGGCATAATTAACCCTAACTTCTTTGGTTGATTCAGTAATTCCTATCTTTTTGGCTAATGTAGGATTAATTTTTGCTACCTGATCAGCAGGTGCTTTAAAATTGGCTACCACCCTTGCAAAAGCAGATTTTCCGTTCTCTAGATTGGTAATCATAACAATGGTGCCAATGCGCGCAGAAGGGTGTTGAATAAAGTTGCGTTCTTGAGATAGTTCACCTTCGGTACTGATTGTAACCTTGCCCGTTTCTACTATTTCGTCTCCAACGGTTTTGGTTTGTTTAGAAGGAATCGCAATGGTATTTTCCTCAGAAGGATTTCCTTCAACCTTGTCTGTTTTAATAACCTCAGCATTGGTAATGGTCTGGTTCTTTGAATTATTAGACTCAGGAATTGCAATAGGTTCTTGATTAGGTGTTACTTTGGGAGTAGCAGGTTGAGCAGGAGTTGTTTGTTGTGGAATAGCAATAGAAGCCGCAGGTGCGCTAACAGCAATCTTTTGTCCAACAGAAATAGTTTCTCCGTTCAATCTGTTCCAGTTTTTGATATCATCAACTGAAATGCCGTATTGTGTAGCAATTTTATAGAGGGTTTCACCGGCTTGCACGGTGTGGAACTTGGTTTCAATCTTGGTTTCACCATTAGGAACCGGAGTATGAGCAGCCGCTTTTTTTGTGGGAATCATAATGACAGCATCAGCTTGTAGTCCCTTATCTACACCGGGGTTTGATTTTATGATTTCATTCACATCAACATTATACCTTCTGGAAATGGCATATAATGTTTGCCCTTTTTCGACCTTATGAAGTATATAAACAATTCCGTTTTCGGTCTTTGTTCCAATGGAATCTTGAGGCATTGCAAATGAAGCAAAGGGAACAAGCAGCAGTATTAGCAACAATTTTTTCATTTTGGGTTTATTAATTAAATCTGTTTTCAAAACAGAAGTTCAAAAATAGAGCCATTATTTTATTGTGTACTCATATTGGGCATTTGCCAAACGCACTTAGTATCCACAAATGCAACATTTTGCATTGAATATTATACAATTGAGAAAACAAAAAAAGAGGGCTTTAAAAAAAGCCCTCTCATAAAAAATGATTTAGTTTTCTTTAAGATAATTTCTCAGCACATACTGTAGAATACCATTGTTTTTATAGTACTCAATCTCAATAGCAGAATCTATACGTGATTTCACTTTGAAATTAGTAACTTTTCCGCTTGGGTGTGTAGCTGTAACATCTAATACCTTGTGAGGAGTTAAATTATCAGCCAGCCCTTTAATATCAAATGTTTCTGTACCATCTAATCCAAGGCTTTGTGCATTTTGACCATCGGTGAATACTAAAGGAGCAACACCCATTCCAACCAAGTTACTACGGTGAATACGTTCGTAACTCTCTGCAATAACAGCATGTACTCCTAAAAGGAATGTTCCTTTAGCAGCCCAATCCCTTGAAGAACCGGAGCCATATTCTTTTCCTGCCAAAATAACCAAGGGAGTATTTGTTTTTTGATATTGCATTGCTACATCATACACAGTTTCTTCAACTCCACTCGGCAAATGTTTGCTATATCCTCCTTCTTTAGATGAAATCTTGTTTTTAATACGCACATTGGCAAAAGTTCCGCGCATCATCACTTCATGGTTTCCACGTCTTGAGCCATAAGAGTTAAAGTCTGCTTTTTGTACACCGTGTTCAATCAAATATTTACCGGCTGCACTGATGTCTTTAAACGATCCCGCAGGAGAAATATGGTCCGTAGTTACTGAATCGCCCAAATATAAAAGAACTCTTGCCCCGGTAATATCCTTCACCGGCTCCGGAGTGACTTTAAGATTTTCGAAGAAAGGAGCTTCTTTGATATAAGTTGATTTCTCATTCCAATTATAGCTTTCATCAAGGTTAACCTCTAAGTTTTGCCAATCGGTTGAGCCGTCAAAAATCACATCATAGACTTCTTTAAAATCACTTTGTTTAACACATTCATTGATGGTGTTAACAATCTCCTCTCTGCTTGGCCAAATATCCCTGAGATATACAGGACTTCCATTAGGATCAAAGTCAATTGGGTCGTTAATCAAGTCAATATCTACCCTTCCCACCAATGCATAAGCAACAACCAACATTGGAGACATGAGGAAATTCATTTTAACCTGTGGATGAACCCTTGCTTCAAAGTTCCTATTTCCCGAAAGAACAGATGCAACAACAAGTTCGCCTTTGTCAACTGCTTCTGCAATATGTGGAGGAAGAGGACCTGAATTACCGATACATGATGTACATCCATATCCAACAGTATGGAATCTCAATGCATCTAAATGTTGGTTTAAACCGGAACGTTCCAAATATTGAGTTACTACTTTAGAACCCGGAGCAAGCGAGGTTTTAACCCACTCTTTTGTTCTCAAACCTTTTTCTACGGCATTTCTAGCCAACAGACCTGCACCAATCATTACAGCAGGGTTTGAGGTGTTAGTACAACTTGTAATAGCAGCAATAACTACACTTCCATCGCTTAGAATAAACTCTTTGTTTTTTTGTTTGATTCTGACTGATTTAAGTCCTTCCTTCACTACTGTCATGTGGGATTCGCTCTCAACAGGTATTTTCCCGAATGTAAATTCTGTTCCAGAGCCTCCGTCTGTCAACCAAGCACACTCTTTTCTTTTGTCTAATTCTGTATAGTCTCTGTTAAATTCTTTTTCTAATAATGATGCAAACTGTTTTTTAAGATCTTTAACAAAAATCTTGTCTTGAGGGCGTTTTGGACCCGACACTGTAGGTTCGAGCGTTGACAAATCAAGTTCTACCACTGTAGAGTATTTAATATTTTCATGACCTGTTCTCCAAAGCAGGTTTTCTTTGCAGTAAGTTTCAACAATCTTAATTTGTTCCTCGCTTCGGTTAGTAGTACGCATATATTCAAGCGTTCTGTCATCAATAGGGAAATAAGTTACGGTACAACCAAATTCAGGAGACATGTTTCCAATTGTCGCACGGTCTGTAACAGTCAGGTTGTTTAATCCGTCACCAAAAACTTCAACAAACTTACCTACTACACCTGTATCGCGTAATGTTCTGGTGATAGATAGGACTAAGTCAGTAGCAGTACACGCTTCAGGGATTTTTCCTGTGAGTTTGAGACCTACAACTTCGGGACAAGTAAAGAAAATGGGTTGTCCGAGCATTGCAGCTTCGGCTTCAATTCCTCCCACACCCCACGCAATTACTCCAATTCCATTTACCATAGGTGTGTGTGAGTCTGTTCCTACTAAGGTATCAGGGAACAACCATCCTTCTCTCTCTGTAATGCCTTTTGCCAGGTATTCAAGATTTACTTGGTGGCAAATCCCCATTCCGGGAGGAACAACTGTAAAGTTCTTCAATCCTTTTTGAGCCCATTTTAACAATTCATAGCGTTCTTGGTTGCGTTCAAATTCTAATTCAACATTTTTGTCATAGGAATAATCTGTTCCATAATAATCTACTTGCACCGAGTGGTCTATAACCAAATCCACAGGGATTGCCGGATTGATTTTTTGTCCGTCTTTCCCATGTCTTACATATTCAGCTCTGAGAGAAGCCATATCTACTACAGCAGGCACACCTGTAAAGTCTTGCATCAAGATACGTGCAGGCATAAAGGGAATGTCCTTATCATTAGGCTCCGGTGTCCATTTTGCGAGTGTATTTACATGGTCGTCTGTGATACTGAATGCATCATAATTTCTTAATACGTTTTCAAGTAAAATTCTGATACTGAATGGTAAATGCTCAACACTACCCTGTGGTAGATCTTTTAATGAACAATAGTTATAAGTTTTGCCATTGACATTGATTGTTTTAACTGCTATGGGTTTTTTGGTACTCATTTTACTATAATATTTAATTGGTGTCTAACTTTGTTATGGGGTTGCAAATGTATTGATTTTTGTTCTCTTTGACGGGTTGATTTCGCTCTAAACGTTAATTAAAAAGATTCTACATAACCTTATTTTCAATTTGTTTAAATCTTAGAAAAAAAGATTGTCTTGATATTGACAAACTCTTTGATTCCCTCTTCTGACAATTCTCTGCCAAAACCGGAATGTTTTACTCCTCCAAACGGAAGTTTAGGGTCTGAGCGCACTAATTGGTTGAAAAATACGGCTCCTTCTTCGAACAAATGTGAAAATTGAGCATATTCTTTTACATTCTTAGTGCAGATTGATACGCCAAGCCCAAAGTCGGTTTGATTACTTAGTTTAATTGCCTCGTCAAAGTTTCTAAACTTAATGACAGCTGCAACCGGTCCAAATGTTTCTTCTTTAAAAACCGGCATTTCCGGTGTTACATCTGTGAGAATAGTGGGTTCAAAAAATCTGTCGCCCCTGTGTCCTCCAATATAAACCTTGGCACCCATATTCACCGATTGGTTTACTTGTGTTTCGAGTTTTATAGCCAAATCGACCCTTGCCAAAGGTCCAATATCGGTTTCCGGATCAAGCGGGTCTCCCATTTTAAGTTCTTGTACTTTTGCAGAAAACCCCTCTAAAAATGCATTATAAATTCCTTCTTGAACTAAGAATCTTTTGGCTGCAATACAGCTCTGTCCCGCATTTCTGTACCTTGCATTGACTGCCTTTTCTATGGTACTGTCCAAGTCGGCATCGTCTAAAACTATAAAAGCATTGCTTCCGCCCAGTTCTAACACTGATTTTTTAATCACTTTTGCAGCCTGTGCCGCTACAATCGAACCTGCCTTTTCACTACCTGTCAATGAAACTGCTTTGACTGCCGGGTGTTCTATTACATGAACTACGTTTTTCTCTTCAAGGGGTAAATTTTGATATACACCTACTTCAAAACCTGATTTAATAAAGATTTCTTCCAGCAACCTTGCACATTGAGGAACATTGTCCGCATGTTTGATTAAAACCGTATTGCCAGCCAGAATTGTGGGAACGGCAAACCTAAAAACTTGCCAAAAAGGAAAATTCCACGGCATAATTCCCAAGATAACTCCCATTGGCTCATAACGCACAATGGCATCGTAATTCTCTGTAGAATATTCTCTGTCTTTTAAGAAATCATTGCAGTTATCCGCATAATAATTGCAGTTTAATGCACATTTTTCAATCTCTGCTATTGCTTCTGAAACCGGTTTTCCCATTTCAGAAGAAAGGGTTTTGGCAAACTCTTTTTTATTGGCAAGTAAAATTTCTGCGGCTTTTCTAATGGCTTTTATGGGTCTATTGTGAAATTGGGCACGATGCCTTTCATAAACTTGCTTTGCTTTTTCGATTTTATTGAAAGCTTCTTCTGTTGATATATACTCGATTGACATGATAAACTGCAAATAATGGTGCTATTTATTTAATAGCTCCGCAAAGGTATAAAAAGACAAAGGTGGTATTTATAATTTTTGGACAAACAAAGTCGTATAGTGTACTTACTTCTCAGCTTATTTTATGTACTGACTTTAGTGTGTCATTTTCTACATACCTAAAAGTATGAATACCTCAGATGGGGCAATATCGTTAAAAGACACGGTATAAGTGAAACTTACTTTCCGATACAAAACTTGGAAAAGATTGATGAAAGCACGTCATTATTGGTGATTCGACCTGTGATTGTCCCGAGTTGTTCCAGTGCTGTTTTCAGTTCAAATACTACGATTTCGCCAGAAAGTCCTTCAGACAAACTCTTTTTTGAATTCTGAATTGATTGTAAAGAGTCTTTAAGAGCAGCTAAATGTCGAGTGTTGGAAATAGTAATATCATTGCTAAGGTATTTGTTGTTGCTAAAGTCTTTGAGTTTGTTCAACAAGGGTTCAATACTTCCGGACTTTGCCGATATTTTTACCCAATCTTGGGGAGGTAGTTTGATATTGTTTTCTAAAAACTCGCTTTTGTTAAGTACCCAAATGATTTTGTTTAGATGGGGTTGAAGTTGTAAAATTTCTTCCTCTGCTTCATCAATATGCCTTGCATCAACCAAATAGAAAACTATTTCTGCTTTTTCAATTTTTTCCAAGGTTCTTTCAATGCCAAGTTTCTCAATTTCAGATTCTGTGTCATGTCTAATTCCTGCAGTATCAATCAAACGAAACTGTAGATTATTAAATAAAAAACTCTCTTCTATTGTATCTCTTGTAGTGCCTGCAATGTCAGAAACAATCGCCCTGTCTTCATTTAAAAGCCGATTAAGCAGCGTTGATTTACCGGCATTTGGTTTTCCGGCAATTACAAGCGGAATACCTTTTTTTATGGCGTTTCCCGAGCCAAAAGATTGGATGAGTTTTTGAATATAACGTTCTGCTTTATTGATTCTTTCCATCAATTGCTCTCTATTAGCAAATTCAACATCTTCTTCTGCGAAGTCAAGTTCAAGTTCTAACAAAGAGAGAAATTCCAACAGCGTTTCTCTAATAATTTCAATTTGGTTAGAAACTTCGCCTTTCAACTGAGAAAAAGCAATTTTACGGGCTTGTTCAGATTCTGCATTTATCAAATCAGCAACTGCTTCTGCTTGTGCTAAGTCAAAACGTCCGTTCAGATAAGCTCTTTGGGTAAACTCTCCCGGCAGCGCAGGCTTTGCTCCAAGTTCTATCAGAATATCAATGATTCTTTGACTGATAAAAGGGGAACCATGACAACTGATTTCAACTACATCTTCTTTTGTAAATGAATGTGGTGATTTGAAAACAGAAACAACCACTTCATCAATCTCTTCGTCTTGATAAACAATTTTGCCATAAACCATTGAATTGGTTTGAATGTTTGCAAGTTTTTTTCCAACAAATATTTTTTCTAGCAATTCTATACACCCTCCGCCCGACATACGAATAACATGTATTGCCGAGCGATTGCCTGCTGTCGAAAGTGCAATGATGACCCCTTCTTGTAACATGGGTACAAAGTAACATGACTACTACAAAGAAGTGGCAAAGAAATTTTACAAAAAATCTTTCTGTAACATGGTGATTATCTATATGGTTTTAGGTCTATTCTTTAAAACGTTTATAGGTCAAAGAATCAAACCTGATTTTGGTTTAACCCAATTATAAAACAAAATAAACATCCGTTAAAAAACGCACTTTCCACCACAGAATATTACAAAAAAACACCTTGTTTTGCACGTTGATTTACACATCATTTTATGCTTGATTTCAAAGAAATACTTACAGTTACCTTTACGCTTTTTGCTGTCATTGATGTAATAGGTTCGGTGCCAATTATAATCAATTTACGAGAGAAGTTAGGACATATTCAAAGCAAAACAGCTACCTTGGTTTCAGGTTTGTTAATGTTTGCATTTTTGTTTTTTGGGGAGCAATTTTTAGCATTGCTCAGTGTAGATATACATTCCTTTGCGTTAGCCGGTTCAATTGTAATCTTCATTATTGGTTTGGAGATGGTGTTAGGAATAGAACTGTTCAAAAATGATGTGGACGCTAAAACAGGAAGTATTGTTCCAATTGCATTCCCGTTAATTGCCGGTTCCGGTACTTTAACAACCGTAATGTCGCTGAAGGCAGATTTTCAGTTTAACAGTATTTTGATAGGTATTGTAATAAACTTGCTGGTTATCTATATCGTCTTGCAATCTACACAAAGAATAGAAAAGGCTCTGGGCAAGGGTGGTTTAATGGTTGTGAGAAAGTTCTTTGGTATTATCTTGCTCGCAATTGCAATGAAAATCTTCAAAAATAATTTTACCTTACTGTAATTTTCAAAAGCCTATTTTTGCGCGTCTTTATTATTGTTAATCATGAGAATTCACAGAGAAGGTTTTACGATTCTACTAATAACAACCCTCATATTATTAGGGTTAAATACTGGGATACATTATTTGGGTGTTCCCTATTGGCTTGAAAAGAGTATTCAGGTCTTGTCGCTCGTGTTCTTTGTAATAGTGCTTCAATTCTTTAGAAACCCTATCAGAACATTAAGCTCCGACAACAATGCTATTGTATGTCCGGCAGATGGCAAGGTAGTGGTAATAGAGGAGGTAGAAGAGTCAGAATATTTTAAAGACAAAAGACTTCAAGTAAGTGTTTTTATGTCTCCCTTTAATGTACACATCAACCGCAACCCGGTTTCAGGCGTTGTTGCTTATGCTAAATATCATCCGGGAAAATATTTGGTAGCATGGCATCCAAAGTCTTCTACCGAAAATGAAAGAACGACTTTTGTAATTAAAACAGACAGCGGAAAAGAAGTGTTGTTCAGACAAATTGCCGGTGCACTTGCAAAGCGTATTAAATGGTATATAAAAGAGGGGCAAAGAGTCAATCAAGCAAACGAAATGGGCTTTATTAAGTTTGGGTCAAGGGTAGATTTGTTTTTGCCATTAGATACAAAAATTAATGTGAAAATTGGCGACAAAGTAAAAGGCGGAGTAAGCAAAATAGCCTTCCTGTCTTGATAAATTGGTTTTTTGGTATTAGCTTTGCATAGAATATCAACATATAAATTAATAACATTATGAAAAAACTTATTATTTCCGCTGCCCTACTTATGTTCTTTGCTATAGCAATTAACGCACAAGAACCACCTAAAGACAGTAAAAAGGATACAAAAGTGGAAAACACCTCAGAAAATTCAACTACTGAAAACACAGTAAAAAAACAAGACAACGACCATTGCAAAAAAGATGACAAAAACAAAAAAGATGGCTGTTGTAGTAGCAAGAAAGACAAAAAGAAGAGCAAAAAATCTTGTTGTACTTCTGATAAGAAGAAATAATAGTAACCCATTGTAAAGTTAGCCGCACAAATATTTTGTGCGGCTAATAACTCCCTTAGTTTATTAATTTCTACTAAGCATTTGGTTCATTTCTAAGCAATTCTAAAGAAGTTACTTTTGCAAAAGGACTTTTCCAAAAATGAAAAACAAAATGCTGTAAAACGTCTTAAATTAGCGCTAACCATGCAAAAAATAGAGGCAACCGCGCAAAACACCTTTCGTTTTTTTATTGACTACATCACAGTGCTCACAACTCCTATATAAACCACCCAAAAAACCAACTTAAAAAGCATAGTTGAAAAAACAAGTGTGCTTAAAACGCTTCTAATGAAGCCGTTTTTGATGTTTTTTTCTTTTTTTAGAGAGTTGTGCAACAGCTACCGATGTTATAAGCAGTGGTTCTTCGTCCGTCTGTCGTTGTTCGGTCTGTTTTAAGTCCGCTTTTTCTGTCTGTTGGTTGGTGTGTCGGCAGATTTAATTTTTGCGAAGCGGGGAAGATTTTTTTGTTTTTCTTTTCGGGTAGGCAAAGCAAGCTCTTTGACAAAGCTTTGGTCGTAGCGTTGGCTTGTGCGGCTTTGGCAATGTGCTTGCTTTTAGGGTCGGCTGATTGCATTTATTCTCTTTTGTAATTCTCTAAGTCGTTTTATCAGTTCGTCAAAACTCAACAAGTCTCCATAAATCATAGTTTGTGTCATTGCCTGATAGTCTTGTTCCCAATCTCTTATGATTTTGTCAGGCGGAATGATGTTTATTTTGTCAGGCGAATGGTTGTCATAATCAATTCCTGAAATGGGTGTAAACTTACTGCGGTGCTTTACGATTGTGTTATATAAGTCGGGGTCTTGTAACGCAATTTCTGCATATTCTGTTTGCATAAGTTTTTCAATGTCATACAAGTGTCTGCTAAGGCGTTCTACTCGTATTTTGTCTGTGTCTTTTTGAAATTCTTCGTGTAGCAGGAATATCTTTTCTAAAAATGTTCTTTCAGGGTTTACAACAGGAATAGTTATCGGTTCATCTGAAAATGGTCTGTCAGCAAAAATCTCCGATATGATTGTTCCGAAAGTTCTTTGTGTAAATGGTTCTTTTAATGAACGACTGCCTACTTCCACTAAAACCGCAGGTTTTAGATAGCTGTCTTTTTCGGAAAGGGTCGGATAATAGATTTCAATAATCAAAGGGTCTTGGTCGTGATTTTCCACTTCACGATACTTTACGGTCAAGTCTTTAAAACCCAATTCGGCAAACTTGTTTTTCAGTTCTTCGGTAAAAATTTCTGTAATATACTGATACGACTTTCTTCTCAATCTGCGAATGTCGCCTTTGGTTAGTTCGCCTGTAAAGCCCAAAAATTCCCTGTCCAACACTAAGTCAATATCTTCCGAAAAGCGTTGTATCAAATTCCAACCTTTACTTAAAGAAGTTCCACCTTTGAAAATCAAAACCGATGCACATTCCATTGAAAAAATTACGGCTAAAGTTTGCACTACCCACCAATCTTTTTCTACTGCCGCTATGGACAATTCTTTTTGATTGGCAACTTCTGTAAAAATTTCTTGTCGGTCTTGCTTCGATAATTGAAACCAATATGGTATGCTATTTCTGCTCATTCTCTATTTCTTGTAAAACGGGTAACATTATTTCTCTTATCCAAGCAGGGGCAAGCCGTATGTCGTGTTCAAGCCGTGTCGGTTTTTCGTGTTTTAATAGTTCCTGAATGTGTTTTATTTCTTTGTCAAGCACTTTGTCCTTCCCGATTTCCTTTAATGCCTGAATTGCCAAACCGCTTATTTCACCAACTGTGGCTACGTTTTTTGGGCTTGCTTTTTTAAATGTAATGGTTCGTTTACCGATTTTGATTTTTCGTGCCGAACCGTCTGTAAGATAAACGATGTTCATTGGCACTTGCGTGGAAAGCCCCAAACGGTTGAGTGCATACGAACCTGTCGGGACAATTCTTGCCCTGTCTCTTTTGGCAATGGCAACGGCAACCGCTTCAAGGCTTGGTGTTAATTTCCCGATTAGCTCGCTTGTTGCAGGACGGTAATAAATTCCTGTGGCAAACCGTTCCAACTCACCTGCTTTTACCAAGCGTTCCAATGCTTTATTGGCTGTTTTGGCATTGGCTATCCTGACAAAATTCTCCACGAAAAAGAGCGAACCCCTCTTGGCTTTCTTAATCTTGTCAAGTATCTGTATTTCAATGCTTTCTTGCACTTTTATCTGTTTTCTTGTCGCAAATTTAGGAAATATTTACGACAGAACAAGGATTTTCAGGAACTGTTTGCTTTCGGCTTCACAAAAAGAGAAAGGATAAGCCCGATAGCGACAACCACATCTACAACATTCCACATTTCTCTGCCAAGTGCAATTTTGAAAAACGGTTGAAATAGCAAAGCAAGTCCACCGTAAATAATCATTTCCGTTTGTCTGCCTTGTTGATTGGCTTGGTAGGCAAGAATTGCAAAGCCAACAAGTCCTGCAAACCTTACAAACTGATAGTAGCCGTAAGGCATATCAAGCAAGCAAAGGAAAAACAGAATAGCAAGAATTATTTTTATCGCTTTATCCATAATATTTGATGTAATACAAACCTGTTCCGGGTATTCCGAAACTCCAATATTTTCTACCGTCAGGGCTAACGCCAAAACGAAAACCAAGAAAACCAAAACTGCTTCCAACTCCTTTTTTGGAAACAGTTGTCCGAAACAAACCAAAATTTATGGATTTTCTAAAACGCCAAGCCATTTTTATACTTTCTCAAATTCTAAAATATCGTTTGTTGCCTTGTCTTTTAATTTCAAAGTCGTGTCTTTGATTTCGGTTATCACATACTCAACTTTGTTGTTCAGTAAGTCAATCGCAATTTCATCTTTGGCATTATTGAAACTCCATTTCCCTATATTCATCTGGTTGTTTTCAAAATAACGCAATTCATTGTCAGTTAAAGAGCCGTTAAGAAAATAGTATTCAATTTTATCAACTGCACCTTTTTGTTTCCAAAAAGTATCTTCAAGTTTCGGCTTAGTAATTTGCGATTGCTGAATAGAGTTTGCATTGGTTTTGGTAAGTTCGTCCTGATACCATTTGTCAATAGCAATTTTTGCCAAGTGTTCTTGTTTTTGGGCAAGGTCGTCAAGAATTTTCTGATTGTTTTTTAATTCGTGGTCAAGCCTTTGCTTTTCAACCTGCATAAAAGCATCTCCTTCAAGTTTTGCGGCTTCTCTCGATTTGTCAAGCAGTTCATTGATTTTGGAGTTCCAACGAGAAATTAACTCCTTTTCATTTATGTAATGTTCGTATTCAACTCTATCCAAAATTTCATCATAAGGTCCACGCTTTGAAAGAAGTTTTACGAGTATAGGGGCTGTTTCTATTACTATAAATAAAAGCATAATCATCCAACTTGTCCACATCATTGTAGAGTTAGAAGATGTCAGATTGCCCATTGCTTCAAGTTGGGTAATGAAATTATTAGTGTAGCTTCTTTCTTTAATTTGAACACTTTCGTCAAATTGTATTTTTGCAATGCTGTCTGCTTGTGCCTTAGTTTGCTTTGTTTGTCCAATTTCGGCTTGCTTTTCATTTATTCTTTGAGCTATTAGTGCTTTGTAGTCGTTACGTGCTTTTTGTATCTCTGCGTCTAAATCTTCTACACGCTTTTGCTTAGCTTTGATTTCATTCAAAAGAATATTCCTACTATAAGAGAGGTCGTTAATGCTTTTATTTGCTTCTGCAATAAGTTTACGGTCAATTACAATTCCTGTTGTGTCTTTTATTTCCCTGTAATTATCGGGATTGCCTTTAATTTGACTAATCTTAAAATTATAATCCGAAACTTTCGGGTTATTTGCTTTTGATACATTGTTTAAATCTTGTATTGCAAAATTTCGGTCGCCAAGTAACTTTTTAAAATCATCATTAGTCGGGTCACCTTGACGTAAACTATCAAGAGTTCCCAATTCCGTATTCTGATTTTGAATGCTGTTTTCAAGTTTAGTTAAATCATTAAACTTGTCAATTGATAACTTTTCATCTTCTAATTTCGCTCTCTTATCTTCTAAAATTTGCTGCTCAATACGGCTTTCAAAAATTCTTACTTCTAATGGTTTTGCAATTACAATTGAAATAATGATTGCAAGGATAAATCGGGGTGAAGCCTGTAAAAGTTCTTTTCGCAGATTTCCTTCTTTGCGAATACTTGAAACAATAAATCGGTCAAGGTTCAGAATTACAAATCCCCAAGTAATCCCAAAAAGTATTGCATAAGCAAAAGCGTTTGCATCGCCCCTGAATATTGTGTAAAGGGCATAGCCGCCTGACAAAGAAGCTAAAAGACCTGTAAAGAAGATTGTCCCGCCAATTCCTGCATATTTATTCCATTCAGTTGGGCATTGATGCAGTATTTCTCTATCCGAACCCGAACAAAGAATGAAAAAACGTTGTATCCAACTTGGCTTTCTCATTGTTTTATCTTGATATTTTTCGTCTGATGTTTTCATATACACTTGAAAGGTTAAATAAAGATTGTTTAGGCTTATGCGTTGCTTTCAGTGTCTTTAAATCTATTGAAGGCTCGGTAAATTTTGGCTTCTCATTGTAAAGACTTGACAGATTGATTGAAACATCAATCTTGGGTGAACTTATTTTGATTGGGTTTAAGTTTATTCTACTTGAAAAATCAGGCATTGGCACTTTCAGGCTCTCTAAAACAGGGGTAGGGAAGAGTTTTATATCAACTTCTGCCTCCGCTTCACCAAAATGCCCGATTGCCTTGATTTTGTATGTAATGTCTTTATCGGGTCTTACTTTGATTTCTGTTTTACCTGTAACATCTCCAACTTGATTGTCAATGAGGATAGTATGAGCATTTTCAATTTTCCATTTCAGTGTAACAGGAACTCCATTGATTACGGCTGTTCTGTCAGAAACAAAACTTTTTATTGTTGGTGGAAGCATTACGCCACCCAACACGTTCAACCATTGTTTGTAGCTTAACCGCATACTGCGGTTTTTGTAGCCGTTGTTTATAGTATCATAAAAGGCTTTGTATAAAGCAGGCTTAATTTGTGTTTTCAGTTTGTCAATATACCAATCATAAATACCCGAAACCTCTGTTCTGAAATTAGAATTGTTTTTATCAATTTCTGCCCACTTATGTTTTTTAAAATAGTCTGCCATTTCTTTTTTACCTCTCACTTTCAAAAAGAAAAGCGGGTGAAAATTGAAAAGCATAAAATGAACAGCAATAGCAACCGCCCAAGTGTCGGTATTCAAATCAACTTTTATGATTGGCGAATTGCTGTTGAGCAACTGCTCCTGAATTTCGGGTGCAAGCCATTCGCCTGGCTTGCCGTAGGTCTCTGGGTTGTCATTGATTGCTCCGCCCTCATAGTCAATTAAACAAAGTTTTCCGTCCTTTTCGTTTACGAAAAAGTTTTTAGGATTTAGGTCGGCATAAATAAATTTCATTTGTTCCAAATGAAAAAATGCTTCAACTAAATCGTAAGCCATTTTTAACCTATGGTCAATTGGCAAATTGTAAAAATTGGTTCTTAGCTGTTTTCTCTTGTCTAAATCCTCTTCATTAAAAATTTGACCGAACAACATCCAATCAGTTTTTGGAAGAAGATTAGCCGAATACCCCAAAACTTTTCTACCATTCAAAACTCCCTCGTAACTGAATTGTGGTAATGCCCCCAAAGCATTCACTTGTTGTATTGGCTTTTCGTTTTTTTGCTTTAAATAATTGTTGTGGTTTATTATCTGTTCTTGCAGTTTTACAATGGTATCAAAACCTCTTTTTGCACTTCCCGAACCGTCATCAATGAATATTTTTAAAACTTGCTTTGCAGAAATATTTACTCCATTTACAGAATTGCAAAAATATACTTCCCCAAAAGCTCCGCTATCAAAAGGATTGTCCTCAATCTCTATTGATTTTACGGAATTAAATTCAGGATTTAATTCTGATGTCTTAAATTTCGTTACCTGAATTGCTTTCATCTTTTTTAAGCCAATTGATTTGGTTTTGATAGTTCAATGCTTCCGTTGTTATCAAAATTCCCATTGTTGCATCATCGTCAAATGTTGGTTTTAGTTTTTCTAAATACAGATTTATTGTTTGCTCAACACTTTCTTTGTTGTAAAGCTGGTTGTTCTTGAAAAAATGTTTCAGGTATTCAAAGAATTTCAACATAGTTGGCTCGTAACGAACCCAAACACCTTTATCATTTTTTCCTGCTTTAATTTGGTCGGGAGAATAAATTCCGTCTGTGCAAATCATAAAAATGTCGCCTACACTTTTATCTTTTGCTATTTCAAAAACAGTCGGAACACATTCTGAAAAATCAGCACTATTAGAAATTAGACGGTATAATGCTTCTTTCCCTCCTTCGGGAATTGTATGCGGATTTAGATAGTTTACCGCATTCCACGGAAACAAATAAGCATCTGGAAAGTCATTAAAATTTCCACGAATATGCCAAATAGCACCATTTCCAACATAAGCGACTGTTATCTTTTCTTCTGTTTCAAATACGGTTATTGCAGTTGTTCCGAATAAGTTTTGCTCGTTTTTATCTTCTTCGTTTATCTTTTCGTTTGCAAAGGCAATTAGTTTTTCTTTTGCTTGTTTAAACGCTTCAATAAACTTGGGTTTCGGGTTTTTTCCTGCGTTGTCTTTCAAATCACTTGCTTGTGTTTTGAAAAAATCAATAACCCTTTCGGAAGATTGTTTTGCGTATTTGAAAGTGCCTAAACCGTCAGCAACAAACATTGCATTAAAGTTCTCGCACTCAAATTCGCCTTTGCAATCCTGATTTTCGGACTTGTTCGTGATAGTCGCTGTGGCAATAACTGGATTTTGATATAACTCATCCTTCATTTCCAAATTTTCGTTTAGCAGACATAGAAGAAATAAAGAACTGTCTTAGGTCTGTTTCCTTGTATGTCGTTTTGTAAAGGTTTGCTGCACTTGCTATGTCGGCAAGAACTGTTTTTGCTTCGCTTGTTTCTGTTTCACCTGCTCTTGCCGCTTGTGTGAACAACGAACTGCAAAGCATTATCTTGTCATTTTGTTTTAGCCTGTCAGCTACAGTTTTCGTAAGGTCGGGGGCTTGGCAAAGTCCGTCAGACATCACTATTACTCTTACATCGTGAGGAATACTTGATGCTTCGGGGCTGTTTAGAAATTGGCTTGCCAATTTCTCGGCTTCTTCTAATGCTCTGCCAATGAAAGTTCCGCCACCGTGTCCGTTCATCGGATTGTAGTCGCCAAAATCATCAACTTTTGTAAGTTCTGTAATTGGCGTATGAACTTTAGCATTGTTGTCAAAAGTGATTACGGCAAACGAAAAATTGTTTGCAATTGAACTATTTTTAAAATAGCCCAAAAACTCTCTAACGGCTCTGTTCACGCTGTCAGCCAAAGTAATGTTTCCATCCCCGATAGCTTGCATAGAGCCGCTACCGTCAAGGACTAAAATTCCAAGTTGATGGAATGTTCTGCTTTCGGTTACTTCACCGATGTCTTCGATTTGTGTCATATTTATTTTGAATTATTTGGTTTAAACTTAACAAAAAAGTGTGTAGGCAAGAATTGGCTCTTTTGGTTTTGCGAAGCGTTGGCTTGTGTGTCAGGCAAAACCAAATGTGCCAATTGCGGGTCGGCAGAAAAACAAAAAAATGCGGGTGGGGCAAAAATTAAATCTCTGCGTGTCGGGTCGTGTGTCGCCCAACTCGTGCTTCGGTCTTTGTCGTCCGCCTGTCTGTATGTGCCGCTGTCCGTTACCATTGCTTATAACGTTTTGCGTATATGAGAAGTGGCACTTGCAGACACTTGAAATTTACCACAAATGTTTATGTGCCATTTCTTATATACGCTGTGCCTGTTGCACAACCACACCCATAACTTCATTAGGCAAATATAAATCAATTATGCATGTATTAACAAAAGTGCAATAAGTGTGCATAATTAATTGATTGTCAGTGTTGTATATTTTGCCTT